>ENA-OUPZ01000037-OUPZ01000037.1-human-gut-metagenome-genome-assembly--contig:-NODE-37-length-115345-cov-5.448061_pt1 | contig 115345 bp, 86 predicted proteins | sample MGYA00237941_ERZ548813 | MGnify/ENA primary metagenome ERZ548813 (study PRJEB26490, sample SAMN05194712) | human gut metagenome | biome: terrestrial biome; feature: human-associated habitat; material...
CTTCAAGGGCGCGACCAAAAGGTCAGCGCCCTTTCGTTTCACGTCACCTTGTCTCAAATGCGGCCCGCTCGCTGTCCGTCCTCTACCTGCGGCGCCGTCTTGCTCCGGACGCGACAGTTAGGGACGTTCCTTTTCTGCCGGCAGTCTGGGACATTCCTTGGGGTAGTCGTTGGGAACGCTCTTGTTTGACTAGTCGTTTAAGAACGTCCCCCATGACCACCGCAAAAAAGCGCCGCCGCGGTCGCTCACGCAGCCGCGGCGTCCTGCACTAAATCGCGACGACGGCTGGCACCCTAGCGTTCTACCGAGCAGATCGTCCGCTCTTTACCTCGATCGACCGATTATCCCTCGTATACGATACGGCCATCGGAGACAGTGAACAGAATCTTGGTATCGGAGATCTTCTTGGGATCGCAATGAAGAATGTCTTGATCGAGCACCGTGATGTCGGCGAGCTTGCCCACCTCGAGCGTACCGATTTTATCCTCCATGTAGTTCTCGAAGGCAACGTTTTTGGTGTATGCCTCGAGCGCCTGATATGCCGTGATGGCCTGCTCGGGCCAACGGTACATATCGGTGTCCTCCTCCTCGGGATACGGGCTATTGCGCGTAACGGCCACCTCGATCTCCTCGAGCGGCGCATAGCCGGTGACCGGGCCATCGCTTGCACCGGAGATAAAGCAGCCGGCCTCGAGCATGTTCTTGACGGGGTAGAACTTCATGGCGCGATCCTCGCCCACAAAGGCGATCTCGAGGTCGCACAAAGGATCGTGATACATCCACAGGAACTGCAACGCGCACACAATGTCGAGATCGACGACGCGCTGAATGTCCTCGTCGGTGATTGCGCACACATGCGTCATGGTGTTGCGGCGATCATCGCGCTCACCGTTCTCCTTGACGCAGCGCTCGTAGGCATCGAGTGTATTGTGGACGGCGCCATCTCCGATCGCGTGAACATGAATCTGAACACCCTCTTTGTCGAGGGCGGCCACCATGTCGCTGAACTCCTGCTGATCCCAGACGGACTCGCCGTGCCAGTTATCGCCCTTACCGGCGGCGGAGGTATATGGCTCGAGCATCACGGCGCTGCCGCCCTCGGTAACGCCATCGGAGTAGATCTTAACCGTACCGGTAGAGATCATGTTGCTATCGAACTTCTCGAGGTCCTTCACGGTTTTAAGGGCCTCTTCAGCCGTAATGCCGGGCCTAATGGTAGGAAGTACTCGCATGCGCAGGTTAAGCTTGCCATCTTTCTCAAGGTCAGTATAGAACTGGCAATCCTGTGCCGTAGAATCTCCCACGACGCTTATGTTGGTAATGCCGGTGATGCCGTATTTCGTAGCCACCTGCTGGTACTTGTCGATAGCGTTCTCAAGCTCCTTGTCCGTATGCTCGACGGAGACAACCTCCCTCACCATAGCTGCAGCAGAATCGATCAAGTAGCCAGTCGCCTCGCCGTTTGCATCGCGGGTGATGATGCCGCCCGTGGGATTGGGGGTATCGTTATCGATGCCCGCAAGCTCGAGCGCACGGCTGTTGACCCACACCGAATGATAGGAAACATCGGTCAGCATGATGGGCTTATCGGAACAGATCTCATCGAGGATGGACTTGTTGGGGCCGGGATTGGTGCCATCCTCTTGCTCGAAGGCGTTGATCATGAACGAGCCGCCAATGTAAGCCTCATCATCGGGATGCTTGGTTACAAAATCACTGACCGCCTTCTTATACTCATCGATCGTGGTAGCCTTGGTAAGATCGATTTCGTACAGCGCGGTCACCCAGTTGCCCGGAGCGTGGATATGGCCGTCCATAAAGCCGGGGATCACCATACCGCCATCAAGATCGATGACGCGCGTGTTGTCATCGATGTACTCGTCAACACCGGAGTCTTCGCCTACATATACGATCTTATTGCCCGAGACAGCCAGGGCGGCTGCTGTGTCGCCCTCTTTGACCATCGTCTGAATCGTGCCGTTACGAAAGACGATGGATGCCTTATCGGAACTCGCGCTGCCGGTGCTTCCGGCATTTGAAGAATTGTTGGCGCAACCGGCGGCACCCACCGCAACAGCCGCGGCGCACAACGTGCTCAGGCCGAGAAAGCTTCTACGGGAAACGGGGGGGATAGAGGTCTTCATATAACCCACCTTTCAGTTGACATCGCCGCGCTTTCGCGACGCTTGCTATCACCTGAATAGCACCCCCGGGTATAAACTTGCCTGCACAAACGGGGTTATTGCCGTAAGCGGAGGCTTATATCCCCTATAACCCTGCCTTTAACCTGCCCAAAAGCTCTGAAGAAGCTCGGACCGCGATGAGACACCGCATTTACGGAATATCGTGTGAACATGCGATTTGACCGTGCCGACAGAGATAAACAATTCATTCGCTATGGCGCGGTTATCCTGGCCATCGAGCAGAAGGTCGAGCACTTCGCGTTCACGCGCGGAGATATCGCGCTGGTCGCAGAATGCCGAGAAGCGGACCTCCGCAATCTGCTTGGCAGAGGTGCCAGACGTTGTGGGCGGAGCAGAAAAGCGCAACGACAAGATCCGCGACGCCGCACGAACGGTATATATCGCGGCCACCACGCTCATGATGTTCTCTGAGATGTTTCTGCCGTAGGCAAAATACAGGTAATCAATGACTTCGATCCGCCCAATATTCAGCCCGAGAACGCGTACATCCTCGATCAGAACAAACACCGTCAACACAGCCATCACAATAAGAAACCTGCCGTAGCGTGCATAGAAGCTCTTTCGCGCCAACGGCTTGCTTTTGCGGTAGCAGACGAAAATCATGCCAAACGCCACGAACATGAACAAGGAGCGCAACGCATAAAATACGAGTTGTTTGATTGAATCGGGCTGCAAAACAAGCGACATGGCCTCGAAAGCAGAAAAGACGATGCAGGGCACGAGCATATGAAGCCGGCTCGTCTTGTTTACGATCGCCAATGCAAATGCCCACATGCTCGCCATGATTCCAATCGATAGGACGAGTTTCGTTATGGGGTGAGTCATGGGAAATTGGCTGCTGAGGATATCTGCCATCATCTTACTGCCCTGATACTCATCGAGGAATACGATGGCGCTTTCGAGCATGTCGAAGAAAAAGAAGGCCGAGACCGTCAAGTAGCTTGTTCGATGTGAGACGAGGTATGCGCATACCGATACGCACACCGCCACCATGCAAACCAAGACGAATGTGATTCCGTAGAAGAAGTAGAACGTACTCACTACCGGGCCTTTCGCTTATTGATATGTGCTAAGGATAAACTTTACGCCAAAGACATGCAGATCGCTGTCTTCAGCGCAAAATCCAGCCAAAGAAAGGACGGGTGGAAGACGCATATCCCCCACCCCAGCGCATGGGCGAAACTAGCCGGTGATGCGGGTGCCGGAGAGGCCGGCCATGGTCTCGGCGATGGTAGTCGTTGGGGACGTTCTTGTTTGACTAGTCGTTTAAGAACGTCCCCAAAGACTACCCAGAATGAGAGTGGATAATCTCCCGTTTTTGGCCTATATCAGCGCTAAAAGTGGGAGATTATCCACTCTCGTCGAGCGGACGTCCGATAATCCGCTCTCATTCTCTCTTGGAACCCTCCGTCCCCGAGGAATCGAGGCTCGTCTGCCGAATGGTCGATGCAGCCGTCCTGCGTCCATGTCACACTCATAGATGGCCTGACCCAACTTGGAAGGAGCCTCCATGAGCCTTGAGAACGTAGCCCTGCGCGCCGCCACGCTTGATGACCTGACCGGCATCGCCGCCATCTACAACCAGCTGTGGTGCAACACGCTGCGCAACCGCGGCGACGTCGAAGCCGCCGATTTCTGCGCACGCTTTAACATCGCCATGCAGCTGCAGCGTTCCCCCATCGCACTCGTCGCCGAGGCCGAGGGCCGCATTATCGCCGCCTGCTGCATCGGCATCTTCGAGGACGGCAAGCCGCGTACCAATCCCACCTGGGAGCCCTGTTACGACGAGCTGTTTATCCAGGCAACCGAGATGGCAAAGACCGCCGACGCCAAGCTCGAGGGCTCGCTCTTTGGCGACAGTCGTGAAAAGGCCACGGCCGACCGCTTTGCCGCCACGGGCAACGAGTATGCCCAGGGCCAGCTCAACCTGATCATCATCGTTCCCGAGTGGCAGGGCAAGGGACTCGGCCGCGAGCTCATCGACCTTGCGCGCGCTGAGCTCGCCAAGGCAGGCTGCACCAAGTTCTTCCTGATGAGCGACTGCAACTCCGACTGGCAGTTCTACGAGCACCTCAACATGAAGCGCATCCTAGAAGATCACAGCCAGGACACCGGCGACGGCTTTATCGTCTACATGTACGGAGGCGACACGCAGGATTAGCCTGCACACCTAAGCCGCACGGCCCGCCGTTCAGCTGAAACCACCACACAAAAAGTCCGCCGACCATTGAAGTCGGCGGACTTTCGCGTGCGGACAATTTAGCGCTGTTCACCATGGAACTGCTATTTACAGCGCGCCTTAGGCTGCTGCTGGGTGATGCAGTGGATGTTGCCGCCACCGTAGATAACTTCACGGGTCATGATACCGATGACTTCGCGGTCCGGATAAGCAGCTTGGATATCCTTGAGCGCCTGGGCGTCATTGGGATCGCCGAACTGCGGTACAAGCACCGCACCGTTGATGGGCAGGAAATTGAGATAGCTCGGTTCGAAAGCGTCCTCGGGAGTACGCGGCAGCACGCCCTCGACGGGATCGATCGTGCTGGCCTCTTCTTCGGTCATATATACCGAAGTTGCAGGCATGATCACCTTGTGGATCTTGAGTTTGCGACCCTTGGCATCCGTGGCCTCGGAGAGCGTCTTGTACGCCTCCTGGCACTCCTTGTAGAACTTGTGGTTGGGATCGTCGGTCCACATGCAGCAGACTTCGCCGGGCGCACTAAAGCATGCGACGTCGTCCACATGGCCGTTCGTTTCGTACGGATCGATTCCGTCCTTGATCCAGATAACCTTCTCGATACCGAGATACTCAGAGAGCTTCTCCTCAATCTGCTCCTTGGTGTACTGCGGGTTGCGGTCCTCGTTGAGCAGACACATCTCGGTGGTCACGACGGTGCCTTGACCATCACAGTTGAACGAGCCGCCCTCGAGGATGTAATCCTCGGGACGATAACGGTTAACCTGCTCAAGCTGTGCCACCTGCAGGCCAATGGAAGCGTCCTTGTCCCACGGGAAATACAGGCCGTCAATGAAACCGCCGTAAGCATTAAAGTGGAAGTGCGAAAGGGCCACCTCACCATTGTCATTAACGAGGAATGCCGGGCCGGGGTCGCGAATCCAGCTGTCGTTGTACTCCATGTGGATAACGCGCACGTTCTCAACGCCGTCGAAGATCTCACACACCGCGGGGAAGTCTTCGGTGTTGACGCCCACAGTGATGGGCTGAAAGCGTGCAACGGTCTTGATGATCTCGGTGAAGACCTTCTGCGCCGGCTTGGCGCCGCAGCGCCACACGTCGGAGCGGTGCGGCCATAGAATCCAGGTGCGCTCCTGCTCCTCATACTCACCGGGCATATAGAACCCGTCCTTCTTAGGCGTGGATTCACTCTCGTAGATTGTCTTCATTTCAAGCTCCTAAATCTCGGTGCTTTTGCTTGACGAGACCATGATGCGGCCGCACCGAGATGTTCTCAATGGTCCCTCGAGCCCCTTTCAACGACCGACGGTATACCATTCGCTGACCTAAAGTTCTATTCAGGCCGAGAACATGACATACTGGGTTCCACAATGGAAAGGACGCCCTATGCCCCCATGCAATAAACAGCAGACTATTGAGCTGGACAGTACGACCTGGACTGCTCTCAACGAGCTCGCGCTTGCAATCCACGCATCACACGGTATTGATAAGCTGCAAAAGGAGACCCTCGAGGGAACGACAGGGCTCGTGCCCCATCGGATCGCCATGTTCGACCTGATTGAGGCGGCGGACAGTGATGCCCCACGCTACGTCCATCCTGCAAGCAGCGGAATGGACGACCGCGCACTGAGCGACTACTACAACCGCTACGCCGCGATGGACTATACAACATGGAGCTTTGATCTACATAAGGTCGGCGTCTACCGCGACCTCGACCTGGTCGACGTCGAGCGACGCGATGCCACGCCCATCTATCGCAAATGGATGGAACCGCAGGGCGTCTACTTTGGCTGTACGGCCACGCTCGCGCACAACGACAGCCCGCTAGGAAGCATCGCCCTGTTTCGCGAACGCACGGCCGGAGACTTTACCGACACCGAGCTCGCAATCCTGCTCGAAATCGCTCGGCACGCGAGCCTCGCGCTCGCCAACCTCTATCCTCGGGGCATTAAACTCACCCAGACCGAAGACACAAACCAGCTGAATGCTTTCATTGCAGAACATAATATCCAACCGCGCGAAGCCGAAGTCATGCGGCTCATGCTCGACGGCAAAACGAACAAACAGATGGCAAACGAGCTATTCATAAGCGAGTCGACCGTAAAGAAGCACGTCAACGCCATCTATCGCAAGCTCGGCGTCAGCAACCGACTGGGCCTTATGACTGCCGCGCAAAACATCCTGCGATAAAAAGGCGCCCTCCATACGGAGAACGCCCTTTGATTTCGCCATTTGAATTAGTGTCGGCTCTGGCTCAAAGAGTAGACGGGGTCATTTTGGTAGATTTTATATGGGTAAACGCCGATACGACACCCAAACCTCTACGGAAGGAACAGGCACTTATGTGGTGGTTCAGAAGGAAACGGCCCGCTCCGGCGGTTTATCTCAATCTGTAACAAGTAGAGGCGATTTATTAAGCTAGACGTTACAGATTGAGACGTTGAAGATAGCGCAGAAATAGCCGTCGCATTTGTGTTGGTTTTGAACTCTCCGCGACGGGATGCTAGACTGGCGACGTATACATTCGCGCCAGAACACGGGTCGCATGAAGAAAAGGAGATGCCATGGCGCCTATCGCACCGCTCAAGATGCTCGTCGCTCCTGCCGCCAAGGCCATCGCCCGCCTGAGCGACTCACTCACCTACGACGATATCCCCTGTGTTGTCGACGAACGTACGGACAGCTGCCCTTACCTGGGCCACATCCCCTACTTTGCGCCTAAACTCGCTTCTGACCCCGAGCACCGCGAGCGGTAATCCAAGATGCAGCAAGCGCCGCGCAGCTCGCGGCGTTACTGTTTTGGTGCAAAGAAACCTGTCCCCCTTGCACCAACGCCGGGATTATCGACGCTGCGGCCGCGGCGCGATATGAGGCGCGAAACCTCGCCCAGTAACACACCAATCACCACGCCCAAGAGGATAGGCATCTTTGCCATCTCGGTGGGTGAACTGTTGAGCGGCACAATCGTAGCGACAATCGAAAGCACAAGCTCCACCACGGGAATCGCAAGTGCCACCGCAAGCACCTTGCCCTCGAAGGGCGCGCAGAACACGCGCGGGCGATCGTCGTATTTGCGCAGGCGCCAAAACGCCGGGAACATCGGAATATAGCTCATAAGCAGGAAGACGACGTTCATCGAGAAGAAAACCCAAAAGACGTCGGAGCCCTCGCCCAGCGGAATCTGAAGCAGCAGTACCAGGCTGGCAAAACAACCGTTAATGAGTGCCGAGCCATTGGGCATGCCGGTCTTCTTGGACACCAGCGCAAAGGGACGCGGCATATTGCCGTGACGCGCGGCATAGCTCGCCACGCTGTTGACGCCAAAGCTCCAGCAGATCATGTTGGCGAACAGCGTCACCAGAAAGGCTATGCCCACGATCATGGTCAGCGGATGACTGCGCCCCACCATGGCGGCGACCGCGTCCACAATGCCCGAGTCGAGCGAAAGCTGCTCGGTGGGAACCGCGGCTCCAATGCCGATGCCGCAGATGATATAAATTGCCGCAATGGCAACGCCACCAGTGATAACCGCCTTGGGGATATCGCGCGACGGGTTTTTCATCGTGCTCGCAAAGGTCGCAACCACTTCGAACCCCATAAAGTTGAATAGGATGATCGATAGGTATGTCAACGAATTGGTATCGCCCAGATCTGGAATGAAGGTCTTGAGCGACATATCGTTGGCAAAGCCGTTATTGCAGGCAAACCAGATGCCGACGATTCCCACCACGGTGGTAATGAGCACCTTGATGATGGCACCGCCATCCATAACCCAATCGGCCTCCGATACCGGCTGCATCGCCATGAGCGTAACGCCCCACACAAAGACGAGTTCAAGAACGATCCTGGCACCCATCGAAAACTCGATGCCCCAGACCGCGTTAATCACGCTGGGAAACATGCAAGCGATACTTGCCACCCACAGGGGAAAGTTGACCCAGTAGCACCAGGAGCAACGTGCGCCCCAGCGATCGCCCAGACCCAGGCGGACCCAGTCGTACAGACCGCCCTCGGAATCAAACGCCGTGCCCAGTTCCGCCACCACCAGACCGTAGGGCAGCAAAAACGTAATGATAAGGAAGATCCACCAGAAGAACTGCACGTTGCCCATGGCAGACGCCGGAGCCGCCGCCTCGATGGTAAAAACGACGCAGATAACCGAGAGGATGACCTCGAAGGGAGAGAACTTTTTACCTGCCATGGCGCGCTCCCCCTGCAGCAAAAAGGATGGCATCTGTACCGAAGGCGCAGCCCAAGGTAGGGTTGCAGGCCGCGTCACCGGTACAGGTGCCATCCCAAAGAGAGGACAGGATGCAATTGTTAGACCAACGCTCGCGGAACAGGCACGTGTAGATAACGATGCGCTGGTACATAGATACTCCGATCGAAACGGCCGTGCTCACGACCGATAACTTTGAGCAATTGAAGACGCGTCTGACCTGGAACATTCAAGCGAACAATTGGCCTAACCCGCAAAAAATCCCAGGTCAGACGCGTAGTCAATCAAAGAAAAGGGCGCTCCGAAGTGGAGGCTACGAAGCGCCCGTTCTACGCCACTGCGCTAGGTAACCCAAAAACCAACGCAGCAGACAAAGAGGGAGAAAAGCAAATCTGCTCAAACAGAAAACCCAGCCGACCAAGACATCGAGAAAGCCGACCATCAATGCCCCAAGATGGTCGTTTCACCGACCGTCCAATTGATCGGCTGGGTTTCCAAGGTGCCGTGCCTCGGGAAGACAGACAGTTACGCCGACGGCTCCTGCTGGGTAATGCAGTGGATATTGCCGCCGCCGAAGACGACCTGCTCGGACTGAACGCCAACGCACTTGTAGACGCCCTCGCCCCAGACCTCGTCGTAGATCTCCTGGAGCGTGTCGACGGCCAGCTGGTCGTTCTCGTCGCCGTACTGCGGGACGATGACGCCGTGGTTGGTCACGAGGTAGTTCATGTAGGAGGCGATCAGCGGCTCGTCGGGGACGCGCGGCTCGGCGTTCTCGTCGGCGTCGATGGTGTCGCAGGAGGCCTGGTCCATGTACAGCGGGTTCACGGGCATGCAGAGCTTGTAGACCTTCAGCTTGCGGCCCTTGGCGTCAACCGCGTTGGAGAGGGTCTCGTAGGCGGCGTGGCACTGCTCGTAGAACGGGTACTCGGGGTCGTCGGTCCAGATGCAGGCCATGACGCCCGGGGCGATGAAGGTGGCGACGTCGTCGATGTGGCCGTTGGTCTCCTCGGGGTCGATGCCCTCCTTGACCCAGATGACCTTCTCGACACCCAGGTAATCCTTGAGGTGCTCGTTCATGTACTCGCGAAGCTCCTCGCTCCAGGGCTCGAACTTCTTGCGGTACTTGGGCCAGATGGACTCGGGGTCCTCCTCCTCCTCGAGCACCGCGGAGCAGGTGCGGCCGGGGGACAGGAGGCACTGGTCGGTGACGACGAGGGTGCCCTCGCCGTCGACGGTGATGGAGCCGCCCTCGAGGATCATGTCGTCGGGACGGTAGCGGCGGCAGCCGGAGAGCTCGGCCATCTTGAGGGCGATCTGCTCGTCCTTGTCCCACGGGAAGTAGAGGCCGTCGACGAGGCCGCCGTAGCCGTTGAAGTGCCAGTGGTTGGCGCGCTTCTCGCCCTTGCCGTTGATGACGTAGGTGGCGCCGGTGTCGCGGAACCAGGCGTCGTCGGTGGTCATCTCGACGACGGTGACGTTCTCGTCGTCCTCGAAGACGGCCTTGCAGTTGGCGTAGTCGACCTGGTTGGCGCAAATATAGACCGGGGTGAACTCGGAGATGGCGCGGGCGATGGCGGCATACTGCCTCTGGGCGGGCTTGGCGCCGTGGGCCCAGGTGTCGGTGCGGTGGGGCCAGCCCATCCACACGCGGTCCTGGGGGGCGAACTCGGCGGGCATGAAGAAGCCGTCGGCCCTCGGGGTGGACTCGGACTCGGTGATCGTACGCATAAGATTTCCTCCAAACCGGACGATCGTCTGCCGCGGGCGGGCTGCCCGCGGCCTAGGACCAAGAGATGGAGGGCGCCCGTCCCCCGGCAGGGGTCGGGGCGCCCGGCGCCGGTTTTCACGGGGTCGCACCGGCGGGCGACGACGTAGCCAGGTGCGCGGAGACGGGACGCACGAGGGATACGGGAGAGGGGTCGGGGCGGTCGGCGGCTGCCGGAGCCATCGCTCACACCCACCCCAGGGAATGGTTAGACAATTTGTCGCTTGGGCACGACCCCCGAAGAGGCTAGAGTGCCTGGAGTCGGGAGCGACAAGCCCGACGAAGCGTACTTTGGTACGCGAGGAGGGTTGGAGCCCCGAATCCGGGCGCTCTAGTCCTCTTCGGCCTCCTCGGCGAGGCGCTGGGCGGCCAGCTCGGGGGTGAGGCCCTTGTACTCGGTCTCGCGGCCCCTGGCGCTGACGACGCGGACGACCTCGCCGATGAGCACGAGCACGATGAAGATGACGATCATCGGGACCTTCTCGCCGACCTCGGCGGCGGAGAACGGCACCAGCGTCGCGACGATGGCCAGGATCAGCTCGATGCAGGGGATGGCCAGCATGACCTTCATCATCGCGCCCTTGAACGGGAACGTGAAGATGCGCTCGCGGTCCGGGTCGTTCCTGCGGAGGTTGAGGAACGCCGGGAACATCGGGATGTAGGTGAGCAGCAGGAAGACGACGGAGGTGCCGAAGAGCATCCAGAAGACGCCGTTGGAGATGGCGTCGACGGGAACGAGCTGCAGGCAGAGGACCAGGGAGGCGACGACGGCGTTGACCAGGTTGGCGCCGTTGGGCATGTCGTCCTCGGAGACCATCGAGGCGAAGACCTTGGGCATGTTGCCGTGCTCGGCGGCGTAGCGGGCGACGGAGTTGACGCCGAAGGACCAGGCGGCCATGTTGGCGAACAGGGTGATCAGGAAGGCGATGCAGATGACCTTGAAGAGCACGGAATCGCCCACCATGGTCTGGACCGCGACGATCATGCCGTAGTCGGGGTCGATGGAGTCGGCCGGGATGGCGGCGCCGATGCCGAAGCCGGCGAACAGGTAGATGACGGCAATAGCCACGCCACCGACGACGATAGCCTTGGGGATATCGCGAGCGGGATCGGCCATGTCATCGGTCATGGTGCAGATGACCTCGAAGCCCATGAAGTTGAAGATGATGATGGACAGGTAGCCCAGGGCGTTGGTGTTGGTGAGCTCGGGCAGGAAGGTGGCGGCGGACATGTCGCTCGCGAAACCGTTCTCCATGGCATACCAGATGCCCAGGGCGCCGACGATGACGGCAACGGCGACCTTGATCAGGGCGCCGCCGTTGAGGACCCACTCGGAGTCGGCCGCCTTGGAGCGGCCCATGAGGTAGACGATCCACACGAAGGCGAGCTCGATGCCCATCTTGGCGATCAGGTTGAACTCGACGCCGAAGACCATGCCCAGGATGTCGGGGAACATGGTCGCCAGCGAGGCGATCCACAGCGGGTAGTTGACCCAGTAGTAGTACGAAATGCGGGCGCCCCACTTGTCGCCCAGGCCATCGCGTACCCAGTCGTAAATGCCGCCCTCGCCGTCATAGGTGGTGCCGAGCTCGGCGACGACCATGCCGTAAGGGAGCAGGAAGGTCAGGATCAGGAAGATCCACCAGAAGAACTGCTGGTTGCCGATGGCAGCAGCAGGAGCGGCGGCCTCGCAAACGAAGACGACGCAGATGATGGTCGAAATGACCGTCAGGAAGGAAAGCTTTTTCTTTCCGTCACTCATATTTAATCCTTTGCTCAGTCTTGGACAGACCCGAGGCCCTAAGGTATTAAGGCAATTGCTTGGGCCTCGGTGAGCGGGCGACAGGAGACGAGCATCCACCGCCCGCAAACGTGCTTTTAGAAGCCTTGAGGCTTAGAGCTGCTCGAGAGCCTCGAGAGCGGCGTGGAGCTCAGCCTTGGCAGAGTACTCGACACCCTCGTCGTTGAGCGGAGTACGCTTGCCCAGGGCGGCAAGGAGAGCACGGATGGAGTGCTTGCGGTTCTCGGCCTCGACCCAGCACAGGGAGCGCTCGGGATCGTCCATGACCTCGTCGACGACTTCCTCGCCACGGGTGGCCGGCAGGCAGTGCATGAACTTGGAGTTGGGGCCGGCGAAGTTCATCATGTCCATGGTGACCTGATACTTGGGATAGAACACGTCCATGTAGTTCTCGCCCGAGACCTCCTCGTCGTACAGGCCATACCACACGTCGGTGTAGATGAAGTCGGCGCCCTTGATGCACTCGATGTCGTCAGAGATGACAACCGAGCCGCCGGAGACCTTGCAGTTCTCCTCGGCGATGGCCATCATCTGCTTGCCGAACTCGGCGCGCTCCTCGACGGTGCCAACGTGCAGGCCGCCGTCGGGGATCTGGTGGCCCTTAGGTCCAAACTGGACAAACTTCATGCCGACCTTGGAGGCGATGAACATGAGGGAGACGCAGACCTGGGTGGCATCGCCGATGAAGGCCAGGGTGCAGTCCTCGATCTTCTTGCCCTCGGGGAGGTTCTCGAGCATGGTCATGAGGTCGCCCATCTCCTGCGTGGGATGGTTGAACTCGGACATGCCGTTGATGACGGGCACAGCGGAGCCCTCGGCGAGGCCGACGACGTCCTTGTGACGGTCAACGCGAGCCATCATGATGTCGAGCAGCGAGCCCATAACGCGAGCGGTGTCGCCCAGGGACTCGTGACCGCCGAGCTGGATGGTGCCAGGGCCATAGAACTGAGCATGGCCGCCGAGGTCGGTCATAGCGGTCTCGAAGGAAAGACGGGTGCGGGTGGAGACCTGCTGGAAGATCATGCCAAGGCTCTGGTTGCGGAGCAGGTGAGGATAATAACCGTCAACCTTGATGGCCTTCTTCATTGCCAGGCCAAGATCCTCGATAGCCAGGATCTGCTCTTTGGTGAAGTCGTTGGTGTCGATGAAATCCTTAGGCAGTGCCATATCGATTTCCTTTCCGCCGGTCTTGCCGACTTATTTACTGTGAGGCGCTCGTACATCACGCCTCGTGTTGACAAGACCATCATTCACCCGCGTGCAATTTTTACCTAGTTTATTCGGGATTAAAGACCGTTCACGGAGTTACACCCTCTATAAACCAATATAAACCCGCAGGCAGCGGGCTTGCAGGGGGTTTACCGTCTGGAACCGCGAACGGTATACAGCTATGCTATGTCTGGCGTCTAATCCGCAATGGAACGACCGGCTGAGACAAGTATACCCTGGGATATAGCGGGCTCCATAAGAGTTCAAATGAGGCAGGACGGTGACAAATGGACACGCTCATGTTCTTCTATACCTTAGCGATACTCGTAATCTGTATTGTGACGGCAGTGCTTTCGCTTGCCGCCTACGCCTCGTCCCATCGACGCTTCTTTATCTATGGCAGCGGCGTTTTTATTTGCTACGCCATCGAGATGACCGAGATCTTCTTTTTTGAATACACGTTGCAAAACGAGACTTTTCCGGCCAGCGACTATTACGCAATTACCATGCCTGCGTTTCGGACCCTTGTGGCGACCATTTCACAGGCTTTTATTTGGCTGATTGCCATGGACTTGCTCGATAAGCATTCAAAAAAGCAGTTCACTATCCCCGTCTTAACGTTTTTGCTGTTCGAGTCGCTGACTATCGTCGCTATTCCCTACGGCCCCATGCGTCAGTGGCTCTACTACACGATGCGTCAGGTATTCCTTCTCTTTGTGGGACTGTATATCTTTTGGACGGCTCATAAAAGTACGGAGGTTGAGCTGAAGGCACGCGTTAACAACCAGCGAAAGCACCTGATTATCGGCGCTATTCTGGTCGGTTGCATCGTTGCCGAGGATTTCTACAACATCCTTGTCATCCCCATGAGTCTGGCACCCTCTTGGCTGCAGCTTTATCTATCCGAGCGCAACTTTAGCGAGAACGTCTTTGCGTGCTACTTTGCGATTCTGCTGATCATCTACTCATACCACGTGCTTTCAATTCGCATGGAGAAGGCGCCCGAGGAAAAGAACGTCAACGATCTTGATCGACACATCGAAGAGCAAATGCCCTTCTATCGCAACGCCTACAGGCTCTCCAACCGCGAGGCCGAGGTTTTGCGTCTGGTTGTGCTGGGCAAGTCGAACCAAGAGATTGCTGACGAGCTATTCCTTGCCGTGGGCACCGTCAAGACCCACATCCACAACATCCTGGTCAAAACCGAGCAGCAAAACCGCACCACGCTCATCCTCCACTTTTGGAAGCGTTAACCTGCCAAAAAGGGACAGGTTTATTTTGGTAGGTTTTATCTGGGCAAACGCCAGCCGCCGCAAGAGAGCTGCTTTCCCTTGCGGCGGTCTTCTAGCAGTAAGACCAAGTGAGTAGACTTTTTGCAGGAGGTCGAGCACAGCCCAAAACGCCGCGGCTCTGACCTGCGATTTTATTGAACATTTATCGCGATGTGCTCGGCATATCTAAATAAGTCTACTCACTTGCATCCGAGACGCACCAGATAGGCAAATAACCGCCGCGAAGGAAGGGTTACGCGGTTTTACCAAACCGCATAACGGCTCGACGCTGCAAGCGCCCCTGAGCGAGCAATCTGACGTTCAGTCGTCGGTCGCGTACAAAAGTACGCTTCCCTCCTCTTTCACGTCACCTTGCTCGCTTAGGGGCGTTTTCGCTGACTTATGCTCAACCAGCGACGTTTCCGCGCTTGTCAAGAATGTCCCCAATGACTACCCACCGTTTTTGGCCTGTGTACGGGTTCAAAGTGGGAGATTATCCACGCTCGTTCCCATCGGATTACATTGCCCGTGGCCGGCAGCCGTGCGGCACCGGTCCGCGTGGCGGCGTATAATCGGCGGCAGATGACTTGGACGTTAGGAAACCATGACCGATAGCATGCAGCAGATGGCGCTCGATACGCTCGGCGCCTATTTTGGCTACACCTCGTTTCGCCCGGGGCAGGACCGCATGGTCGATGCGATCCTTGCCGGCCGCGATGCGCTGGGCGTTATGCCCACGGGGGCCGGCAAGTCCATTTGCTACCAGGTGCCCGCGCTCATGCTGCCCGGTATCACCTTTGTGGTGAGTCCGCTGCTGTCGCTTATGGAGGATCAGACCCGTGCATTGCTCGCGGCGGGTGCGCGACCCAGCTATCTCAACTCCAGTCTTACTCCGGCCCAGCAAAACACCGTGCTCAAGCGGGCGCGCGAGGGCCGCTACCAGCTTATGTACGTGGCGCCCGAGCGTCTGCTCGAGCCGCGCTTTTTAGCTTTTGCGCGGGAGGCCGCGGCCGCCGCCGGCATTGGCGTGCCGCTCGTGGCCATTGACGAGGCCCACTGCGTAAGCCAGTGGGGCCAGGATTTCCGTCCCGCCTACCTGCAGATTCGCGAGTTCATCGATTCCCTGCCGCAGCGCCCCATCGTGGCGGCCTTTACCGCTACGGCGACTGAGCGCGTGCGCGCGGACATTCAGCAGATGCTCGGCCTGCAAAACCCCGCGACGGTGGTGACGGGCTTCGATCGCAAGAACCTCTACTTTGGCTGCGAGGAGATGGGCGACAAGGCCAAGGCCGCGTGGGTGCGCGACTATGTGATCGCACATTCGAGCGAAAGCGGCATCGTGTATTGCTCGACTCGCAAGACCGTCGATGCGCTGGCAAGCGAGCTTGCCGAGGCGCTGGGTCCCAGCGGCATTCGCGTTGGCCGCTACCATGCCGGCATGGGCAACGACGCCCGCCGGCAAAGCCAGCGCGCCTTTATCGACGACGATATCCAGGTAATGGTTGCCACCAACGCCTTTGGCATGGGTATCGACAAGCCCAACGTGCGCTACGTGATTCACAACAACGTGCCCGAGAGCATCGAGGCGTACTACCAGGAGGCGGGCCGCGCCGGCCGCGATGGCGACCCAGCCAGCTGCCATTTGCTGTGGAACGGCAACGATTTTCGCATGCGTCGCTTTTTGATCGATCGCGGCGATGCTGCCGACGAGGCGCTCGATGACGAGCAACGCGCGTGGGCGCTCCAGAATCGATATCGCCTGCTCAGCCAGATGGAGGGCTACTGCAATACCACCGGCTGCCTGCGCGAATACATGCTGCGCTACTTTGGCGACGAGGCTGCGGCCGAGCATACCGCCACAGCCGGTGCTAGCGGTGCCGCCACGGACGACGCCGAGGGCTGCGGCAACTGCAGCAACTGCCTCACGCAGTTCGAGGTCGAGGACGTCACCGATATGGCCCGCGCCGCCGTGCGCTATGTGGCTACGCGTCCCATGCGTTTTGGCAAGTCGCTGATCGCCGACGTGCTCCACGGCGGCAACACCGAGCGCATTCGCCAGATGCATCTGGACGAGGACCGCGGCTACGGTGAGCTGTCGAGCGAATCGGTCGGGCGCATCAAGGACATCATCGGGCAGCTGTGCGGCCGCGGTTATTTGGCAACCTCACAGGGACAGTACCCGGTCGTTGGGCTGGGCCCGCGTGCCGGCGAGGTCGAGGACGAGGCGTTTGCCTTTACCGTTAAGCGTCGTGCATCCAAGCGCAAGGCCTCGGCCCGCGCCCGCCGTGCGGTGGATCTGCTGCGCGAGGAGGCCGAGCTGGATCAGCGCCCGCGCGTGGGCGACGATGCCGAGCTGTTCGAGCGCTTGCGGGCACTCCGCAAGGAGATTTCGACCGAGCTGGAGATGGCGCCGTACATGGTCTTCTCCGATAAGGCCCTGCGCGGTCTGTGCCGCCTGCGTCCTCAGACGCGCGACGAGCTTATCCGGGTCAACGGCATTGGTGAGAAAAAAGCCGACGCCTTTGGCGAGCAGTTTATGGCGGCGATTGAAGAGTTTGAATCCGAGCATGCACGGGATGGAGCGTAACGATGGTAGCCGATAGCAAGACCGACCGTACTGACGTGTCCGCCGTGCCGCTGTACCAGCAGGTTATGGACGACCTAAAGGGCGAGATCGCGCGCGGCGTGTACGCTGCCGGCTCGCGCATTCCTTCCGAGATGGAGCTCGCGAGGTCCTACGGCGTGGGGCGCATTACCGTGCGTCGCGCCATTGAGGAGTTGTCGCGCGCGGGATATCTCAACCGTCAGCAGGGGAGGGGCACGTTTGTGTGTGCGCCCAAGCTCAAGCGCAAGATTGTCCAGAAAGGCGACGTCCAGAGTTTTACCGAGGCCTGCGCTGCCAACGACATGGCGGCCGGAGCGCGCCTGGTGTCGCGCACGGTGGTTGCGGCGACGCGCGAGGACGCGGCGTTTTTTGGCATGGAACCCGGCTGCGAGCTCATCGTGGTCGAGCGCGTGCGCACGGCCGATGGCGTGCCCGTCATGCTCGAGAACAACGCCTTTGTGCTGGCCGACCATCCCTATCTGCAGCAGCTTGCCGACGAGGACCTCGCCGACAATTCGATTTTTGCGCTCGTTGCCGTGCATTCGGGCCGCGCACCGCTCAAGTCCGATCCCTGTACCGTGGAGATCGCGCTCGCCGATGCTCAGACGGCCCCGCTGTTGGAGGTGCCGGTCGGCGAGCCGCTCTTTTATATGGAGGCGTACTTTACCGATGCGGACGAGCGGCCCTTGCTGCTCGGGCGCCAAAAGATCGTGGGGTCGCGCTACGTGTTCGACATCTAACGTCCATAGATAGAACAATACAGAACAAGTTTGGTGAAATGAATTCACCTGCGACAGCTTGCGTGCTATAAATAGGACAACATAGAACGACCGCAGGTACGAGCTTTCGTCGCTCAAAGCCGCCACACAGGGAGGAACGTCACCGTGAACGCACACGATCTGGTTCAGGGAATTATCGGGCGCAAGGGTAAGATCGAGAATGTCTTTTGGATCGCCTGCGGCGGTTCGATGATTGACCTTATGCCGGCCAATGAGCTGCTCAAGCGCGAGGCAACCACGTTTACCTCGACGGTCTACACGGCGCGCGAGTTTTGCCTTATGGCCCCCAAGAGCCTAGGGCCGAAGTCGCTCGTCATCGCCTGTAGCCACAGCGGTAACACGCAAGAGGTCGTCGACGGCTGCGAGATGGCGCTGGCCGCCGGTGCCGAGGTCGTGACTATGACTGACTACGCGGGCTCCAAGATCGATAACGGCAAGTGGACCACCTGGGTTTACCCGTGGGGCAAGGGCGAGTCGCAGGCCGAAGTTCCGCAGGGCATCGGCGCTCTGATCGCCGCCGAGCTGCTCGACCAGCAGGAGGGCTACGAGGCGCTCGCCGACATGTACGCCGGCCTTAAGCAGATGGACACACTGCTGCCCGCTGCCCGCGAGAAGGTCAACGCCGAGCTGGGCGATCGCTTTGCCGAGCTCTGCCAGCAGCACAAGTTCTTCTATATCCTGGGCTCCGGCCCCAACTTTAGCCAGACCTACGCCATGGCCATCTGCTCGCTCATGGAGATGCAGTGGCAGCACTGCTGCTACATCCACTCCGGCGAGTATTTCCACGGTCCCTTCGAGGCTACCGAGCCCGGCGTGTTCTACTTTGTGCAGCTTGGCGCTGGCGAGTGCCGCCCCATGGAGGAGCGCGCACTGGCATTTCTCAACACGCACACCGATACAGTCATGGTGCTCGATGCGCTTGAGTACGGCGTGGGCGAGGTGCCTGCCAGCGTGCGTTCGTACCTGGAGCCGATCTTCTTCTATGCGATGAGCTGTGAGCTGCGCGCCGCCCGCGGCAAGGTATTTGACCACAGCCCCGAGGTTCGCCGCTACATGGGCGTCGAGCAGTACTAGGTAACGGGGAACGCGATTTTTCATGACGGGGCCTTCGCCAAGCGCGGGCCCCGTTTGCGTTACGGCGCCCCTTTCTGTTTGTCGAAAACGAAGTCAAATACTTTTCCCGAGAAGTGAACGACCTATTTTGGACCCCCGAAGCATCGACATTTTTTGACGCCAAAACAGCAGGAAAATCTTAATGAAACTGCAGGAAATGGTCTCCACAAAGTGCCGATGCTTCGAGGGCTCGTTTTTGCTCGTTCACTTTTCGGGAAAAGTATTAGACCTAAATCTGCAAGCGTGCCGCGTGAGTCAAAAAGCGGGCCGCGCCGGTGGGTTTCCGGCGCGGCCCGCTTTACATTGTGTCCGTATGAGTGAGTTGTCGCATCAACCGGCGGACTACTTGGCGTCGTAGGCCTCGGCGTCCCACCAGTCGAGCTGGGCGATGTTGTCGCGGATATGCTGACAGCTCTTGTGGAAGCCCTCGAGCTCGTGCTCGGAAAGGTCGAGCGTGTAGACCTCCTCGACGCCCTCGGCGCCGATCACGCACGGCAGGGAGGTAAAGATGCCCTCCTCGCCATACTGGCCGGTCATAAGCGTAGAGGCCGAAAGCACGGCGTGCTCGTTGTGCAGCACGGCGGCGCAGACGCGCGCGGCGGAGTTGGCAACGGCGTACTCGGTGCACTGCTTGCCGGCGTAGGTCACATAGCCGCCCTTGCGTGCGAGCTCCTCGACCTCCATGTGGTCGAAGGCGTACTTGTCGGGGTTCTCGGCCTGAAGCTCGTTGAGGCTCTTGCCGGCGATGGTTGCGGCCTTAAAGGCGGCCAGCTGGCTAAAGCCATGCTCGCCGATCATGTAGGCGTCGATGGACTTGGGGCTCACCCCGACCTTCTTGGAGATCTCGGTGCGCAGGCGGGCAGAGTCCAGGCCACAGCCCGAGCCGATGATCTTCTTGGGATCGTAGCCGGTCAGGTGCCACAGCTCGGTGCACACGACGTCGCAGGGGTTGGAGATGCTCACGAAGATGCCGTCGAAGCCGGCATCGACGATGCGCTTGGCAAAGGTACGGGCGGCGTCGGTGGTAAAGAACAGCTCGCCGTCGCGGTTGCCGGCGGCCAGTGCGACCTTGCCGGCGGCGTTGACAATGACGTCGCAGCAGGCCAGCTCCTCGTAGTGGTCGTAGCAGTTGACGATCTTGGTGTTGTACGGGACAAACGAAAGGGAGTCGCGCAGGTCTTGGACCTCGGACGTCACCTTTGCCTCGTTGATATCGCAGAGGTACAGCTCATCGGCAATGCCCTGCATGAGCAGGCTGTTGGCGACATGTGCTCCTACGTGGCCCTGGCCGACCACACCGATCTTACGCGTCTGGTACATATTCATATCCTTTCGGCCGAGTATTTCGCATCGAACCATTGTAGCGTCCTGCTGCCACTTTGCTAGGCTAAAGCGCCGTAGATTTTTGGGACATGCCTTAATCTCTACTTTTGGAGTGATTTGGGCCGCTGACGGTGTCTCGGGGCGATGCACTCGCGCGGATGGGGCCGCTCGTTGTACCATAGCTGCAACTGACTCGTAAGGAGCATCCATGCCCATTCGCATCCCCGACGCCCTCCCTGCCGCCGCGCAGCTTGAGAGCGAGAACATCTTTGTCATGACCGAGTACCGCGCGCTGCACCAGGACATCCGTCCGCTGCGCGTGCTCATCCTCAACCTCATGCCAACCAAGATCGCCACCGAGACGCAGATCATGCGCAAGCTCTCCAACACGCCGCTGCAGGTAGAGGTGGACCTGCTACGCACCAAGACGCACGAGGCCACGCACGTGAGTGCCGGCCACCTGGAGACGTTCTACCGTACGTTCGACGACATCCGCGATATCCACTACGACGGCCTGATCATCACGGGCGCGCCGGTGGAGCAGATGCCGTTCGAGGAGGTCGACTACTGGCCCGAGCTCTGCCAGATCATGGATTGGTCCACCACGCACGTGCACTCTACGCTGCATATTTGCTGGGGCGCACAGGCAGGGCTCTACCATCATTACGGTATCCAGAAGTGCGACCTGCCGGCCAAGGCGAGCGGCGTGTTTGAGCATTATCTGGTGAAGCCGCAAAGCCCGCTGGTCCGCGGCTTTGACGACCGCTTCTATGCCGTGCATTCACGCAATACCGATGTGCGCCGCGAGGACGTGGAGGCCGAGCCGCAGCTTGAGGTCGTGGCCGTATCAGACGAGGTGGGCCTGTACATCGTCAAGTCGACCGACAGCCGCCGCTTCTTTGTCTTTGGCCATCCCGAGTACGATACCGACACGCTGCGCCTGGAGTACGAGCGCGACGTGAAGCGCGGGCTCAACCCCCAGGTGCCGGCGCATTACTTCCCAGGTGACGACCCCACCGCCGAGCCGCGCAACGTCTGGCGCAGCCAGGCCCAGCTGTTCTACACCAACTGGCTCAACTACTACGTCTACCAGACCACGCCCTACGACCTGGCCCGCGCCGGCGAGGAGCACTAGGCTACGGCTGCGGTTGCGGTTGTGGCTGCGGCTGCGGCGTGACGAGCGTGGATTTTCGGATGCTCATCTTGCGGGTGCGATACAACGGCGGTTAGGCGCTGATGATGTGGGGTAGCGGCAGGTCGTGGGTGTCGGTGGGAACGTGGTCGACACGCTGCTCGTCAAAGGCGATGCCGATGATTTGGCATGCGGGCGAGAGCGTGGGCAGGTAGCGGTCGTAGCAGCCGCCGCCGTAGCCCAGGCGCGCGCCGGTGTGGTCGAAGGCTACGAGCGGCACGACGATCATATCGAGCGCCTCGGCAGGCACGATAGGAAAGCGGCTGCTGTCGACGTCCGTGGCTGCGAAGGCCCGCGTAGGGCGGGCGATAAACGGGGCCTCGGACGCATCGCCGGCAGCAACTGCCCGCATGCACATGCGCTGGCCACAAGCCACGGTGTCAGCTGCCGAGAACATGCACGGATAGGCCACGCGCCAGCCGTGTTTTGCGGCCGCTGCGGCAAACGCGGCAGGATCTGCCTCGGAGCCCATGGCGGCATAGACGGCAACGGTGCGCGGGGCCGCGGGACCCGAGCCGCCCAGCAACTCAACGAGCCGCGCGCATACAGCAGCAGACTTTGCCGCCCGCATATCCAAATCTAGAGCATCGCGCCGGGCAATTACCGCCCGCCGCAACTCGGCCTTATCCATCCCGGCCCCTCTCTCAAACCTACCAAAAAGGGACAGGTTTATTTTGGTAGGTTTTATCTGGTCAAATGTCGAAACCACCACGCAAACCATCGCAAGGGGAGCAGTTCATGGACACCTTCGTGGGTTTTGACGAAGAGTAGGTGTTCGCGGCGGTGTGTCTCGATCTGTAACAGTAACTCGGCAAAATCGGGCCTAGATGTTACAGATTGAGACAAAGGGCCGGCGTCATCAGAAACGTCTCGATTTGTAACATCTGGAGCCAATATTGCCGCCTAGATGTTACAGATTTAGACAAACTGGTGTGACGGGCTGAGCTGCCCCGCCCAAGCAGCGGCAAAAGAAAAGGTAGATTTTCAGGCATGTCCCAAAAATCTACCTTTGCTGTGCGTTAGCCCAGCAGGTCGATGACGTTGAAGCCGGCGTTGCTCTTGGCGATGACGTCTCGGCCGCCAAAGACGCAGGTGGGCGAGACGGCTGCGATGCGCGTCACGTCGGCGCCGAGCGAGCGCAACTCACCGGGCGTGGCGGCGAGCATCTGGGCGCGGCGCTCCTCGCGTGCATGCGGATCGAGTCCGGCCAAGTAGGTCGTGTTGCGGCGTTTGGTGAGCGCGTACGGCTTCACCGGCGCATCCATGCCGCTCACGCAGCTCACGATAAAGCCCTCAAAGGCTGCCTCGTCGGGCTCAAAACCGCCGAGCCATTCGCCTGCGCGCGCCACGCGCTCAATCGAGGGGTCGATTGCCGGGTCGCGGTAGGTGTAGAACGCCGCCTGACGCTCGCCTGCCGCGCGGAATCCGCAGCCGTACGCCCCGCCTTTCACGCGGATCTCGTTCCACAGGTAGTCGTAGGAGAGCGCGTTGGCGGCAACCGCCCAGGCGCCCGTCACGTCGAGCCCCAAGCGACGCGGGTCGCATGCGCTTGCCGCAAAGCAGATGTCGCTGGGGATGACGAAAGCCTCGTGACGGTCACACGGCGTCGGCACCACGAGCGCGTCGCGGCCGGCAACAGCACCGTCGCCCACGCCCAACCCCAGGTCGCCCGCGGCGGCCCAGTACGCGTCAAAGTCCTCATCGCTGCCGGTAAAGCTCGCCAGACAGCCATCGGACACAAAGATGCGGCCTGCCAGCTCGGCAAGCTTGGCGCGCAGGTCGTCCAGGCGCTCATCAAAGTGGTCGAGCAGATCGCGCAGGAACAGGTAGAAGTCCACGCCCGAAAGCTGCTCGCGCACCACGGCCGAAGGCGAGCTGTAGCTCATCGCGCGACCAAGCGCCGCCGAGTGACCGTTGTTAATAAAGCCCTGCTCAAGCCCAATGCGAATCTGCGTGAGCACGTCGCGCACGCGGTCGGCGTCGGCATCGAGCAACAGCGTGCTCGACCACACCTCGCGCGGCAGGCTCGCCAGCGCATCGATCTTTTCGGACAGGGCGCCGGCGCTCACCAGCAGGTAGGGGCACACGCCGTCCACGTCGGGCTGGGTCATGACCTCGGTCGTAAAGCTCAAAAAGCCCAGCTTGCCGGCGATAAGGTTGTCGAGCTCCTCGGCCGAGTGCTCGCTCGTGGGCAACTGCTTGAGCAGGCGGCAGAGTAGCGTCACATAGGGTAGGTCTTCAAACGCGACGCAGCTCAGGTCGAAATACTGCATGGCATAGGCCAGGCGGTTGGTGGGGATGCCGTGGCGCAGGCAGGGGATGGGCGCGGTCGTGTCCACGACCAGCGGCGGCTCGGGGCGCGCCTCGCCAATGTCGGACACGCGCAGGCGTGGCAGCTTGGCCTTGGCCTCGGGCGCGTCATCCGCCTCCTGCGCGGCGCGCAGCGCGGCCGTGCGCTCGACCACATCGGCCAGCTCGGCATCGGTCATGGTATCGCGCTTGGCTGCCAGCTCGGCGGCCTCGGCACTCTCCGCACCCTCGGCGGCATCCACCGGCACCAGCTCGACCAGCGCCATGTGGTCATTCTCCAGCACCAGCTCGCGCAGCAGGTCCTCAAAATAGCTGCCGTCCAGCTCGCCGCGCAGCTCCTCGTACACCGGGCCGTATTTGAGCGCCAGCGTCGCGGCGTCGTCATCGTAGAGCCAGGTGCTCAGCGCGTCGCACGCAATGGCCACGCCGTCGGCGATACCGTAGTCGCGCTGGCGCAGGTCGTATTCGTTGCTGCTGATGATGGCCTCCAGGCGCTCGCGCGGAACGCCGTGCTCGCACAGGTCGCGGCAGGCGTCCTGGAACACGCGGCGCAGCTCGCGCGCCACGCCGGGCTGCGCGTTTTGCAGCATGATGAGTTCGTAGGGCTGCAGGCTCTCGGCTGCGGTATAGCTCACCACGTTGCCGCCCAGGCCAGCGGCAAGGATCGCCTTCTTAACCGGGGCCTCGTTAGAGCCCAGCAGCGCCTCGAACAGGATATCCGCCGCGATCGTGCGCTTGCGGTCGAGCGCGGATCCCAGCACAAAGCCCAGGCCCACCAGGGCGTTCTCGGGCGTGGTGGCCATCTCGACGCGCTTGTACTCGCAGGTCACGGGCGCCTGCACGTCCAGCGGATTGGGCGCCAGCGTGGACGGGTCCTCGCCGGCGGCGACGGCTGCGTCCATGCGGCGGCTCGCGGCACTCGGCTGCGACAGATAGCGCTCGTCCAAAAAGGCCAGCGCGCGGTCCATGTCCAGGTCGCCGTAGAGCGTGATGTAAGAGTTGGAAGGATTGTAGTGGCGCGCGTGCGTGTCCAGGAACTGCTCGTAGGTGAGCACGGGAATCGCGCGCGGGTCGCCGCCGCTCTCGTGCGCATAGGCGGTGTCGGGATAAAGCGCGGCGTTGACGGCATCGTCCAGCACGCTCATGGGATCGGACAGCGCGCCCTTCATCTCGTTGAACACCACGCCGTTATAGCGTAGGGTTCCCTCGCGCAGGCTTGCGGAACTGCCGTTGCCCTCGCCCTCGGCGCCCTCCGGCAGGTCCAGCTCGTAGTGCCAGCCCTCCTGCTCAAAAATGGTGGGCTTGGTGTAGATGGCCGGGTTGAACACCGCGTCCAAGTACACGTCCATCAGGTTGTACAGATCCTGCTCGTTGGTGGTGGCGACGGGGTAGATGGTTTTGTCGGGGTAGGTCATGGCGTTGAGGAACGTCTGCATGGAGCTCTTGATCAGGTCGACAAACGGCTCCTTGACGGGAAACTTGGCCGATCCGCACAGCACCGAGTGCTCAAGAATATGGAACACACCGGTGGAATCGGCCGGCGGCGTCTTAAAGCCAATGGCAAAAGCCTTGTTTTCGTCGTCGCACGCCAGGTACAGCAGGCGGGCGCCCGAGGCGGTGTGGCGCAGCACGTAGGCGTCCGAGTCGAGCTCGGGCACGGTCTCGCAGCGCTCGACGGCAAAGCCGTGACAGGTGGTGCCGGGCACCAGCAGCGCGGCGGCAGCGGCGCGCGGGTCGGTTGAGGTGGTGGGCATATGCAGTCTCCTTTGACGCCCCAGCGGGGGCGAATCGAGTCGAATCCTCGTGAGTATACCCATATGGGGCCGCGGCTCTGCGGCGAACTGAAGACGATGCCAGCGGATTGGGCATAGACCCCGCGTGACCGCCGTGCGAGCGTGGAAACTTGGACGCCTATCGAATGAGAGTGGATTTTCGGACGGAATCAGCCTCAAAACGTCCAAAAACCGTCCAAATATCCACCCTCATTTCCCGACCGTCCAAAATCCACGCTCATCCGCCGCCCGCGCATCTCTCATCTCTCATCTCTCATTCGTCACTAATACGAGAGATAACAGAAAGACGAGAGATGAATATGAGAGATAACTGAGCAGCAAAGAGACAAGAAATCACGGTATTGTCTCAATACTGATTGTTCTACCAGCAAAAACATGTTTAAATGAAACAGATGGTAGATATCTTATCTCTCATCTTTCACTCATCTCTAATACGAGAGATAACAGAGAGACAAGAGATAATTACGAGAGATAACTGAGAGACGAAGGAAATCTATTCGCGGCATTCTCCGCCGGACCGAGCGAAAGGACGTGCAGATGAACGAGAACGAGCTGATCGGTCTGCTCGAGTCTTTAAGGCGCATGGGCTCGGACGATCTTAGCGTCGAGGTCAAGGAGAGCGCCACGACGCTTTCTCGCGACGTATGGGAAACGGTTAGCGCATTCGCGAATACCGCCGGCGGAATTATCGTGCTCGGCGTGAGCGAGCGCGCGGGCTTTGTCCCGGTTGAGGACTTTGAGACCGAGAAGGTGCTCAACCAATTTGTCGCAGGCATGGGTGATGCCGGCGGTCGCGGAAAACTGGCCAATCCGCCCAAATACACTATTGAGCGCGTGGAGCTCCAGGGCACCGTGGTTCTCGTTATCACGATTGAGGAGCTCGACCCGTCGAGCAAGCCCTGCTATGTAATAGAACGCGGCGCCCAGGGCGGCAGCTACAAGCGCATTGATGACAAAGACGTGCCACTTTCATCGACCGAGGTTTTGGCACTGTCGTCATACGAGCGGACGAGTCCTAGCGATCGCGATGCAGTGCCCGGCGCGCCGGACAAGAAAACGAAGCTGGAGCGCCTGAATTTCCTCGACTCCCAGGGCAAAGTTACTAAGGCCGGGCTCCTGGCTGCGGGTGCCTATCCTCAGCAGTTCTATCCTAAGCTCTTTATCGATGTGGCGGTCTATGCCGGAACGCAGAAGGGCGCGGCGGGGTCGTTGAGGTTCATGGACCGTACGATCTGCGAGGGAACGTTGGGCGAAATGATCTCGGATGCCGTCGCGGCAGTCGCCAAGAATTTGCGGCGAACCTCGACGATCCAAGGCGTCTCGCGTGTCGACTCGCTGGAGATTCCCGAGGAGGTCCTGCGCGAGGCAATCGCCAACGCCGTAATCCACCGAGAATACGGAGATCGGTTCTGTGGGCAGTCGGTCGCTGTTGACGTCTTTGATGACCGTATCGAAGTGACGAACCCCGGCGGCCTATACGGAGGAAAGACTCGCGAGAACTTGTTTGACGGCAGCTCCCGGTGCCGCAACGCGACGCTCATGAAACTCATGTCGATTGTTCCGCTGCCGGATGGCGCAGGTTCGCCGGCTGAGGGCAATGGCTCGGGCATTCCGATGATGATCGACGCCATGTGTGCTCATGGTTTGGCCGAGCCCCTGTTCTGCCCGGGATTCGATCGGTTCAAAGTGGTTCTCTATCGCTCAAAGGTCGAGCCGGTCGACCACGGCGGTGACTTAATTGTGGCGGCACTTAAGCGTTGCGGTGAGCTGGGTACGCGCGAGTTGGCGGAGCACACAGGGCTCACAATTTCCCAGGTTAGGTCGCGCGTCAACACACTCATTGCTCAAGGCGAGCTTGAGCCTACAGCGCCGGCGACGAGTCGCAACCGCAAGTATCGACTGTCGGAGCGTGCGGAATAAATGCGCCAGCGGACGAGGTGACCCAATAATCGACTCTCGATTGGCGCCCGCTAAGGTAAGGCGGTTGTTGCCCAGTCGACGGCGAAGTTAAAAATCCGGCTTACGCTGGCATAGTCCCGAACCCATCCATCAAGAACAGCCTAAGAACCAGCTTGATGGCATATCCCGGTTTGATTTCTGCCGCGTCAAAGACGTGGCGCTCGGCGAGCTCGCTGCAGTATGCGTAGATGTCGCGGATAAGGTCCGCGCCCGAAAGCGTAAACATGTAGCCCGCGTCCGAAAGCGCATTGGGCGCGGCGGGCAACTTGGCCATGTGGCAGAACGTCTGCAGGTCGGGCGCCATAACATTCTGGTAGTCGAGGTGGCCGCTGGCATCCTGTGCGGCAAGCTCCAATTGGCGCACAGAATCCAGCGCCGCCGCTAACACAAAGCTCGGCGTAGGCGCATTGACGTCCTCCGTGGTCGCCACAAGCCTGCCCGCCGCCTGCGTGACAAGCCAAGCGACCTCGCGCTGGCAACGCACGGCCTTGCGCGTCACCGGCTTGATGGACGAAGAAGAAACGCTTCCCTTAGGCGGATTCGAAGCAGCCATAAGACCCTCCCATGAACGACCCGGCCCAACAAGCCCGGATGAAACACGTGCTACATCAGTATACAGGGGAGTGGGATAGCGGGGTACGAGCGCGCCAGCGGCAAACCGAGAGCATCAACGATGTGCCGATCGCGGAATGAGATCTCGTAATAATTGACTCTCGGCCATATTATTGAGGGGCATGACTCGCGTTCGTATGGTTGTAGGTGCTGGCGATGAACGACATTGACCTTGCTGTTCCGTTGATGGATGGACCAAGCTATGACCGTGCCTGCAGTCTCGTGCCTTCCGAATACGTTGAGGCATGGGAGTGGTTTCTGGGTGAGGAACAGCGCGGCGGCGTTTGGACCAGCCTTCCGCACCGCACCAAGGAAGATAGCCCTCAGTATCAGTATCGTTTGAGAATTGGCGCGGACTTCTTTCCCGTAACGCGGGATTCAGGGATCTTCTGGCCGGGCCAGGATCGGGTGAAGCAAGATCCCAATAAGATCTTTGCGCTTTCGGTCCATAACTCTAAAAAGAGCTTCTACACCGATGTTCCTCCGCTCTATTTGGATGACGGTACGTGGGTCATTAAGTATTCGGTTCAAGCGCCAGGTGTCGTTGGTTCTCGAGACCAGAATTACAACCGTAAAATGCTCAACTGCATGGAATATGGCGTTCCAGTTGGAGTCATATTTGCAACCGAGGTGGGCTATAAGGTGCTTGGCCTTGCGTTTGTTGAACGGTTTGAGCCCGAAAACGGCTGGTTTGTTCTGCATGGTCCCGTTCATAAAGGTGGACCGGACCCTCGTTTTGCGTCCGACATGAGCTATCTGAAGCACATGCCAGTCGACATTGAGTTTGCCGGACAGAGTGCGACCGATGACGAAAAAGTTCACTATGCGTTGAGACGCGAGCGATTGGGGCAGCAATGGTTCCGCAAGCAGCTCATTGCCGCCTATGATGGTCGCTGCGCGGTGTCGGGTTGTGGGGTTAACGAGGCACTGGAGGCTGCACATATCGAGAATTACTCGGGACCCAAATCGCAGGTTGCCAGCAACGGCATTCTGCTTCGGCGCGACTTTCATGCTCTATTCGATGCTCATCTGATTTCGTTTGAGCCTGTTTGCGGCGAATATCGGCTGTGCGGATCGTACCTGCTGGATAAGACCGACTACGCTTCCTTTGCAGGTGCGACGCTAAGGCAGCCGAATGAGCGTCAGTGGCGACCCAATGCGGTGTTTCTCGAGGCCCATCGCATTGAGTTTGATCGCTCGGAAAAGAAGCGTGAAAAGGCGGGGCTTCTGCCGTATTAGCGTATTTGGCTTCGGCGGTCTTTTACGATCGTGTTGTTTGATCGGATCGCGTGGCGATGCAATCTCGTGCACGCCCGCCGGTGCATGCTCTTCCTGATTTGGATAGCGAGAGAGGAGCGCGTGTGAGCTGGCGAGGCGATATTGCGATGGGGAAGTACGGAAAACTGCCGTGTGCCCTTATCGACAACAATATGTTTCCGGGCGTAGAGGTTGATTGCGGGTCGTTTGCTGTCGCCTGTCCTTGTTGCGGCTCGCAAATATCGTGTCTCGATATTCGGTTCATCGATGCGCGCGACAGACTCAGCGACGAAGTGAGAAAACGGACGGGCGTTCATATGCCGGTGTATCCGGAGAAATGCCCTGTTTGCGGCCTCGATATCGTGTATGACGTTTGCGACGAGGGATAGGCGATGCGGAGGAGCTGGCTGTGAAGGCCTCTCCGTCTCTACAAATAAACCCCCTCACCGAGCTGCTTGTGGAACTTGGTGTGATGGTCGCGTGCCCAGGTAAAGAGTGCCTGGTCAAAATTGGTACGCGTGGCCGGGACGCCAAAGACGCCGGCAACTTCGACGCGCACAAACTCCAGTGCCGGCAGCTTGTTGATGGCAGTGAGGGCAAACGGGGACGAGGGCTCCTCGAACAGATAGCGGCTGCCTTGCAGCGCGTCGCAACTGGTGCACGTGTTGCCGAGCGATGGGGCTTTGGAGGCTCGCGCGCCTACGGGCTTGTAGCCACAGCGCTTAGAAAGATAGTCGCGGATCTCGCCCGGGACGCAGCCAAGAGCGGGAACAATGGCGAGCGCGTTGGCATTGGTCGTGTCGATGGCAATGTGCCCGGCCTTGTTGGGTGCGTGCGCGATGGCGATGCCCTCGCTGTCATCGGCTCGATAGGGAATGCCGAAGGCCGCGACCGAGGTCTCTTTGTGACACTTCCAGCACTCGCGCTTGCCCAGTACTAGATATATATACGGCGCAGAGGGGTCGGATCGGTCAACACCGGGCAGCCATTCGGCAAAGGGCTCGGGGTTGACGCCGCTGGGTACATACCAGATCTTCTTGGTCCGGTCCCATTTGGCGCCCAGCGCCTTGGCTTCTTCTTTGCGCGAAAAGGGAACATCGAGCTCGGTGCGCATGGTGGCTCCTTGGTGCTACAGGTGTAAGTGGCTCAAGGATACCGCAGGGTGTGGACGTTGTGGCGTTTTGCCGAGAAGCCGCGGCGCGGACTGGTTGGTTACGCCCTGGATAAACTGGCAAGTAGATGGTCGGCTTTTGGCCAGTTGGGCGGCAACCTTGCCAAAAGCTTGACGGATTGCGGTTTGGGCATCGGCGAATGAACACTTTGGCGCACCTCGGCGAAAAAACCGCCGGTCGTTTGTCGGAAACTTAGCAGAACCGCCAGCCGCCGCCGGCGTGCGTGCTATCTTCGCGCCATGAGGTACTTTATCGTTTCACATAACGCCGCATTGGCGCTGTTGGCGCACATGCCGAACCCTCGCTTTGGGGATTCGGAGCCAGAGGTCGTGTCGATTGCAGGTGCCTGTGCGCTCTTGGACCAAGAAGCGCAGGAGGTTATCGATCGCTATGACCTGGGGATCGAAACGCTGGATTTGCTGTTGCCGTCGCGCGCCGGCCGTCGGCAGAGCAAGCATGTTAAGACGCATCTGTGCACCAACGAGCTCCCGGCGGGTTCGTTTATCTCGCTGGGCCACTGGATGGGCGACCTTGATGCGTATGTGTGCTCTCCCGAGCTGGCGTTTTTGCAGGCTGTGCACGATGGCGATGTGGCAGCGGCCGTCTATGCCGGCTATGCGATGACATCGGATTACCGGCTGGATAACCTTGCTCCCGGTGGGGTAACAGGCAGGGATGCGGGCATGCGCGATAGCAGGCTCACGACTAAGGAGCTCATCGAGGCGTATATCGAGAAGTCACCCAAGGTGAGGGGTATCGCGAAGGCAAAGGCGCTGCTTGCATATGTGATCGAGGGGTCGCGCTCTCCGAGGGAGTCGGGGCTCTGCATGTTTATGTCGCTGCCTGCGCGCTACGGCGGGTATGCATTGGGCAAGGCCGAACTTAACAAGAAGGTCTTCATTCGCGATGGATACAATGACGGACGTGATCACAAGCTTCGCGTGTTGGAGCGCACACCCGACATAACGCTTACGGCTAAAGTCGAGGTGGGCATGGATAAAGTAAAGGCCGGGCTGCTGCCAGAGGTGCTGACCGCGATGGTCGATTACGATAGCGATGCCATTCATGACGGACGCGAGAAGATTTACAAGGATGCCGAGCGCCGCAACGAGTTGGAGCTGTTAAGCGGCGTGGCACACTTCACCGTGACGACTGAGCAGGCAAATGACTACGACAAGCTCATCCGGCTGTGCGAACGCATCCGACGGAAGCTGCATCGGAACAAGCGACCCATTTTTAACAAGCCCATGAGCGAGGAGCAGCGATACTTTGCCCTCAAGCGCGTCGAAGCGAAGCGGTTTAAGCTTTGGCAGGCCGTAATCGAGGCGCGTCAACATTGGTAGGGGCGGTTGCTGGGCATGGGACCAAGGGCCTCATTGTCAGGTCTAATACTTTTCCCGAGAAGTGAACGAGTCAAAACGGACCCCCGAAACATCGACACTTTTGGCGGCTTATTTCCTGCGGTTTTATCATTGGAATCCTGCGGTTTTGGCCGTAAAAAGTGTGGATGCTTCGGGGGTCCAAATAAGGTCGTTCACTTCTCGGGAAAAGTATTAGACCTGATTATGGGAAGGCTGTCCGGATGTGGCCGCGAGGCTTGCGAAGGCCAGATCGGGGCAGTCGCCAAGGCTGTTTGGGTAATTTTGGGGCTGATTGGGGCGATCGCCGGGGTTGTCTGGGCGACTTTGGGTGTGGCAGGGGTAATTGCCGGCGATACCGAAGCAACTTGGGGTCTGCCGGGATGATTGCCGGTTATGTAGAGGCGGTATCAGCCGCGATTGGGATGGTTATTGGAGCTGCCGAAGCGGTTTTGGGTGCCACGGCGCCCTTTTGGCTTATCAGATAAAACAAAACAGCCCAGAGGCATAGCCTCTGGGCTGCGAACATTTGGTGGGCGTTAGAAGATTTGAACTTCTGACCTCTTCCGTGTCAGGGAAGCGCTCTCCCCCTGAGCTAAACGCCCGATCAAGGGTGCGCAAGTGCGCAAGGGATAATATAACGGAGCTTGAACTCGGTGGCAAGAATATTTTTTTAAAATCGCTAACGTTGTGGAATCAAAGGGCTTTGTCGCGCCCATTTTAAAAGAGCTCGCTGCCGTGATTTGGCTGTCGCATAATGCAAAGCCGTTGCAATGCCGAACCATGGAAGAGACGTCTGCGGAATTGTCCTACCGATAAGCGGACAAGCCCCCAGCTGGTGCCTTCGCCGTGGTAAGGTAAGCCGAATTGTTTCCAGGCTGTTTCGGGGGAGCGGGATGAGCAAAGAGCGTGTCGAGCAGGTCGAAGGCGCAGGGACTTCGGTGCCGATAACCGATATATCGAACATTGATGTGCCCGAGGGCACCGATGAGCTCAGCCGCAGCACCCGCCGTGCATGGCGCGACCGCCTCAACGATGCCCAGACGCGCAAGATGGCCCTGGGTGTGCTTGCCGCGGCTGCCGGCGGAACGTTCTGGGGATTTTCTGGCACCTGCGCCAGCTACCTCTTCGATGTTTGCCATATCGAGACGTTTTGGCTCATGAGCATGCGCCAGGTTTGCGCCGGCCTGCTCTTTATGGTCGTCGTGCTCAACAAGGATCGCGACCGCTTGGTTAAACTGTGGACTACCCCCGCCGACCGTAAGCAGCTCATCCTGTTTACGATTTTTGGCTTGCTGTTCAACCAGATTTGCTATCTGTCTGCCGTGCGCCTAACCAACGCGGGCACGGCGACGGTGTTCCAGTGCCTGCAGCTGGTGGTCGTCATGGGGTATGCCTGCGTTGCCACGCATCGACTTCCGCGCACGCGCGAGACGCTTGGTGTTTTGCTCGCCTTGGGCGGAACGTTTCTTATCGCCACAGGCGGCGACCCCAGTACGCTGAGCATTTCGCCGATGGGCCTGCTCGCGGGCCTTTTGTGCGCCGTGGGCGGTGCCTGCATGGCAATTATTCCGGCCGGAATCCTCAAGGAATACGGCAGCTCGGTTGTCACGGGCTCAGCCATGCTTTCGGCAGGAATCGTGCTGAGCATTTTTACCCAGCCGTGGGCACACATGCCGGCGCTCGAGCCCTCGGGTGTCGGCGCGCTCGCGGTGTTCATCGTGATTGGGTCGTTTTTTGCCTATATGTTCTATATGCAGGGCGTTAAGGAGATCGGCTCGGTCCGTGCGAGCCTTATCGGAACCATGGAACCGGTCTCTGCCACTATTACCAGCGCTCTTATGCTGGGGACGGTATTTTTGCCCACCGACCTGGCGGGTTTTGCCATGATTATCGCGATGGTGTTTTTGACGGTGTAGTCGACGCAGCGGCTGATACAAGTTAAAAACTGAATAGGGATTCGCGCATGTTGCGTGTAATCAGGACGCATGTCTGGAGTTTAGCTGCGCGCGTTCAATATGACATAAACTGATAACGTTTATCGACTTTTGTATTGTGAGGATTTCTCTATGGCTGGAAATCATTTTAAGGGTAGCGGAGACGGCCGTCCGGCGGTCCCGCCGCGTTCTAATGGGGCGGGAAGGCCCGGCGCTCCGGGCGGCATTGGCCAGAACGGCGCCGGCAATCGCACGTCTCCGGGCGAGACGGCGATGTTAACCGCTCTGTATGAGCAATCTCAGAAGGCAAAAAAGGCCGCCCGCGCAAACGGTCAGGCCGCTGCGACCGGGGCTACCCCCGCAGTGCCGCCGCGCGAGGTCTCCGCAAATCCCGCGGGCAATGCGGGCAGCGCCAATGCTGCCGGCAACGCCTCGTCGTCCAAGGATGTAGGAATCACGGGCAACTTGGGCACGATTTACACGGGAGCTTCCGAGACCGGCACGTTTGCCCGTCTGGACGATAGCGGTGCCGAGTTTGTGGGCTCGGGTTCTAAAGAAGACTATTACGATTTTGGCCTGAACTACGGCGGCGGCACTTCGTCGAGCACGACGTCGGACGGGCTGGTCCGTCATCGTCATCGCAAGGGCGAGAACAAGAACCGTTATGCCGCCACAGCGGTCGTTGCTGTCGTCGCGGTTGTCCTCGTTGCACTTGGCGTGAGCGGCTTCATGTTCTTTAACTCGGCAAAGACCGTGAAGGCCCAGGCAAAGGAGGCCGTGGGTATCGTCGCAGACCTTAAGGGTAAGGTCACGTCGGGCGATTTTTCGACCCTGCCCGACGATGCGAAGAAGATCAACGACCTTTGCAGCAGCATGAAGGCGGAGACCTCGAGCCCGCTGTGGACGATGGCCTCGTTTGTCCCGGTGTACGGCAGCGACATTAATGCCGTCCGCACCATGGTCGACGCTCTGTCCGATGTTTCGAGCGGCGCGCTGGTCCCCATGGCCGATAATCTCGCTCAGGCAACGCCCGGCAAGCTGTTCCAGGACGGAACAATCAACGTGTCCGCGCTGCAGGCGGTCGCCGATTCGCTCTCCGATAGCTCGAGGGCGTTCAAGAGCGCCAATGAAAAGATTCAGGGTATTGGCGATACGCATATCGCCCAGGTGACCGAGCTGGTCGATAAGGCAAAGGACGGCTTTGCCACCCTCAACGGCGCGGTTGACGCGGCGGAGAAGGTCGCCCCCGTTCTGCCCCAGATGCTCGGCGCCAACGGTCAGACGCGCAACTATCTTGTGTATGCCATGAACAACGTCGAGATTCGTGCTTGCGGCGGTTTTGGTGGTTCGCAGGGCCTGATTTCGGTCACCGACGGCCAGATGTCGATCGGTGACTTTGTTCCACGTATTGCGCGTAGCAAAGACGAGGCGGTTGAGAGCGTCGACGAAGAGGACGAGGCACTGTTTGGTGACCACAGTAACCTGTACAACTCTGGTAACGCGTATTCGCCCGATTGGCCCCGCAACTCGCAGCGTGTCGCCGCGCTGTGGAAGTCCCAGTATGGGCAGGACGTTGATGGCGTCGTCGGCATCGATCCGGTGTTCTTGCAGTACCTGCTGGGCCTTGTCGGTAATGTCTCGCTGCCTGATGGTACGGTCGTCGACGGTACCAACGCAGCGAAGGTTCTCATGCACGATGTGTACTGGAACTATCCGGTCGAGGAGTCGGACGGCATCTTTGCATCCGTCGCCAGCGCTGCCTTCGACAAGATTCTCGGTGGCATCGGTGACGTCGACGTTACGAAGCTTGTCGGTGCATTCGAGCGCGGTGCCGAAGAGGGCCGTCTGATTGCTTGGATGAGAAACAATGATGAGCAGAATGCCATCAAGGAGACGGGCATTGACGCTTCGCTGCCCGATCCGGATGATCCGAGTGCCGATCCCGTTGCCGGCGTTTACTTTAACAACCTGAGCTTCTCCAAGCTCGATTGGTATCTGAACGCCGATACGCAGATTGGCCAGGGCATCAAGAACGGCGACGGCACGTGCTCGTATCGCATCACCGTTACCCTGACGAACATCATGACGCAGGAGGAGGCAGGCAAGCTGCCCGACTACGTCGCGGCGAGCGCGCCCGACGCCGCGCGCGACGACGAGCGTCTGAATGTCTCACTGTTTGCCCCGACGGGCGGCAACATCAGTGACCTTACGGTTGAGGGCACCCAGTTTGGTCTTGGCGCCGCTACGTGGCATGGAATCCCCTTCTATTCGGGCACCGTTGACCTGCATGCTGGCGAGACGACGACGATCACGTATACGCTGACCACGTCGGCCGAGGCGGGGGACAAGCCGCTTGCGCTGCGTCAGACTCCTACATGCCAGGCGGCTCGCGATAGCGCGTCGGCGTAGGGTTTTTCTGGTAGCGCAGATAATCGAGTACCATTTTGGGGCGGACAGGCAATCTGTTCGCCCCTATTTTGTAAGGAGATCGCATGAAGTACTTTGGCACCGACGGATTTCGCGGCGAGGCCAACGTTGGGCTGACCGTGGAGCACGCGTACAAGATCGGCCGCTTTGTGGGCTGGTATTACGGCGCCAGGCGCGGGGCCAAGGCGCGCGTGATCGTGGGTAAGGACACGCGTCGCTCGAGCTATATGTTCGAGGCAGCGCTGGTGAGCGGTCTGGTTGCGAGCGGCGCAGACGCCTATATGCTGCATGTGATTCCTACGCCGGGCGTGGCGCACCAGACCGTGGAGGGCTGCTTCGATTGCGGCATCATGATCAGTGCGAGCCACAATCCGTTTTGCGATAACGGCATTAAGCTCGTCAACAGCGACGGCTTTAAGATGGACGAGGACGTGCTGGAGCTCATCGAGGACTACATCGATGGCAAGAGCGAGGTGCCGCTGGCCACGGGCAACCACATTGGCGCCACGGTTGACTACATGCAGGGCCGCAACCGCTACATTGCCTCGCTCATTGCAAGCGCGAACTTTTCGCTGCAGGGCGTCAAGATTGGCATTGATTGCGCCAACGGCTCGGCGTCTTCTGTCGCCAAGCCGGTGTTCGATGCGCTCGGCGCCGATGTGCGCGTGATTAACGCCGCACCCGACGGCTTTAACATTAACGTCGACTGCGGCTCTACGCATATGGAGCGCCTGCAGCGCCATGTGGTGGAGCAAGGCTTGGACGTGGGCTTTGCCTACGACGGCGATGCCGACCGCTGCCTGGCCGTGGACGAGCGCGGCCGCGTGGTCGACGGCGACCAGATTCTGTACGTGTGCGGCGTGTATCTTAACAAGCACGGGCGCCTCTCGGGCGGTACCGTGGTGCCGACGATCGCCAGCAACTTTGGCCTGATTAAGTCGCTGGAGCTTGCCGGCCTGAGTGCCGTGACCAGCGGCGTGGGCGACCGCCACGTGTATGCCAAGATGCGCGAGGGCGGCTACAGCCTGGGTGGCGAGCAGACGGGCCATACGATCTTTGGCGATATCGAGCGTACGGGCGACGGCATAATGACCTCGCTGCGCGTGATGGAAGTGATTCGTGCCGAACGCGAGACGCTTTCGCAGCTCGCGGTGCCGTGCAAGCTGCTGCCGCAGGCGCAGGTTGCCGTACGCGTGGCGGACAAGGATGCTGCGCTGGGCAACATGGGCGTGCAGGCCGCCATTGCCGAGGCCGAGGCGGCGCTGGCGGGCGAGGGCCGCGTGCTGGTGCGCAAGAGCGGAACCGAGTCGGTGATTCGCGTTTTGGCCGAGGCCCCCGACCAAGACGCCGCCGACGCCGCCATGAAGCGCATCGCCGCCGCGCTGGAGGCTCTGTAGTTACGCGGTTTTACCAAACCGCGTAACCGCTCGATGCTACAAACGGCCCCAAGCGGCAATCTGGCGTTCAATTTCAAGGGCGCGACCAGAAGGTCAGCGCCCTTTCATTTCACGTCACCTTGCTCGCTTGGGGCCGTTTTCGCTGACGTTGCCAAGACATCGACGTCAACATGGTTGGCGTTGGCGATGGCGTGCCGGTCAATCCTTACAGCTGGTACAGCGTGGTGAACTTGTCCTGCAGGTAGCTGCAGTAGTAGCGGGCATCGAATGCCATACCGCACGCGCCCTTGATGAGCTCCGGCGCGTCCTTGGCGCGGCCCCACTGCCAAATGTGCTCGCCCAGCCAAGCGCGGACGGGTGCCAGGTCGCCGCTCGCACAGGCGCCGTTAAGGTCGACACCGTCGCGGCACATGGCCGGCACAAACATGGCATCGTAGGCGCTGCCCAGCGCATACGTGGGGAAGTAGCCAAACGAGCCGCCGCTCCAGTGCGTATCCTGCAGGCAGCCGCGCATGTCGTCGGGAACAGGAATACCCAGGTACTCGTCCATAAAGCGATTCCAAAGCGCGGGGATGTCCTTTGCCGTGGCCTCGCCGGCAAACAGCATGCGCTCAATCTCGTAGCGCACCATAATATGCAGCGGGTAGGTGAGCTCGTCGGCCTCGGTACGGATCAGCGACGGCTGAGCGATGTTCACGGCGTGGTAGAGCGTGTCCTCGTCCACGTTGCCGTAGACCTCGGGCGCGTGACGGCGCAGCACTTCGAGCAGCGGCCCCATAAAAGCGCGACTGCGGCCTACGGTGTTCTCGAAAAAGCGGCTCTGGCTCTCGTGAATGCCCATGGAGGTGCCGCCCTCCAGACACGTGCGCGCGTAAGCGGGATTGACGCCCAGCTCGTACATGGCGTGCCCCGCCTCGTGGATGATGCTATAGACGTTGGAGATGCAGTCGTCCTCGTAGATGTGCGTGGCGATGCGCGCGTCACCCACGGCAAAGCCCTCGCTAAACGGGTGCTCGGTAAAGGCGAGCGTGGTGTCGTCCAGGTTAAGGCCGACGAGCTTCATCAGGTCGAAGCTCATGGCGCGCTGGGCGGCCTCGGGCACGTGGGCATGCAAAAAGTCGGCAGTAGGCTGCTGTCCGCGCTCGCCGATGGCGTGCACGAGCGGCACGACGGTGGCCTTGACCTCGTCACAAAACGCATCGAAGCTCTTGGCGGAAAGGCCGCGTTCGTACTGGTCGAGCCAAACATCGTATGGGTCGCGCTTGGGGTCCATGAGCTGGGCCTGATGCTTAAGTTGGGCGACGATTCTATCCACGTAGGGCTCAAAGCTCGCCCAGTCGTTGGCCGTCTTGGCCTTGTGCCACACGGCGTCGGCCTTGCAGGTGAGCCTGGTCCAGGCTTCGGCTTCTTCGGTGGGAATGGCGCTTGCCTCGCGCTGGTCGCGGCCGAGCACACGGATCTCATCGAGCAGCTGCGGGTCGTCGATCTTGCCGCCGGCGACGGTCTCGTGTGCCAGCGAGCCTACAAGCTCGACGGACTTTTTGCTGGTCAGGAGCTTGTGATGTTCGCCGGCAAGGGTGCCCATAGCATCGGCGCGGGCCGCAGCGCCGTTGGCGGGGGCAATCGTCGCGCCATCGAACTCGGCAATCTTGAGCAGGTACTCGCGGGTCCATAGTTTGCCCTCGAGCTTGCGGAGCTTCTTGATGCCCTTGCCCGCCTTGGCGTTCTTAGAGGCCTTGGCCACGGCGGCCTTGGCTTTCTTATCGAGTTTCTTTCCCATACCTATATCCTTGATCTCGCAGACCGGACGCCACGGGTGGGCGTGCGGCCAGTTTGCACAGCTACCTGCCTTGTACCCAGTGCGAACAAAACGGAACGCGGCGATATGCTCGCAGAATGTGTTATCCTATTGCCCAATGCGTTGACGGAGAGGGTTTTGCCCGCCGCGTCGCCGGCTAGAGAGGGAAGGTCATGGGCTGCAAGCCTTCCTGCGGTGGCAAGGGCCAAGCGTTCACTCCCGAGCAGCAACCTCAACGGGCGCGCGGCCAGCGGCGGCGAAGCCCCAGTAGGGAAGCCGTGAGCCTCGCGATAAGGGGCACAGAGTGGGCACGGCGGGCCAGACATCCGCCGGGTCAAACAAGGTGGTACCGCGGAATTCAACCGTCCTTGGGCAATGCACATGCCCGAGGACGGTTTTTTTGTTACCGAACCGGGCCGCGTTTTTGCAACGCCAGACGGCGGCAGTCGTCCTGGCGAGCGGGGAACGCGAGAGACGAAAGGGAAGACATGAGTCTGATTGATGATCTGGTCAAACTCGAGGAAGAGGCCAAGGAGCTCGTCGCAGGCGCCGACGACGCCGCCAAGCTCGAGGCTGCGCGCGTTGAGCTGCTCGGCCGCAAGGGTCGTATTACCGGCCTGATGCGCATGATGGGCAAGCTCGCCCCCGAGGATCGCCCTGTGATGGGCAAGCGCGCCAACGAGATGCGCCAGCTGATCGAGGGCATGCTCGACGAGCGCACCACCGAGATGAAGGCCGCCGCCCTCAAGCACGCACTGGAGCACGAGGCCGTCGACATCACGCTGCCGGGCATCCGTCCGCAGATTGGCCACCAGCACCTGATCAAGCAGATCATCGAGGAGGCCGAGGATATCTTTAGCGGTATCGGCTACACCGTCGAGTCCGGTCCCATGGTCGACACCTCCTACTACAACTTCACCGCGCTCAACGCCCCCATGGATCACCCGAGCCGCTCGGCCCGCGACACCTTCTATGTGGTCGACAACAACCCCGGCAGCGTCGCGCACCCCGAGGCGCATGCCCACGGCGAGTCCGACGTGCTGCTGCGCACCCAGACCTCGGGCGTGCAGATTCACACCATGGAGTCGCAGAAGCCGCCCATCTACATGATCTGCCCGGGCACCGTCTACCGTCCCGACACGGCCGACGCCTGTCACCTGCCGCAGTTCAACCAGATCGAGGGCCTGGTCGTCGACGAGGGCATCACCTTTGGCGATCTTAAGGGCACGCTCGACTACTTTGTTAAGTGCATGTTTGGCGAGGACCGCAAGACGCGTTACCGCCCGCATTTCTTCCCCTTCACCGAGCCTTCCTGCGAGGTGGACGTGAGCTGCCACGTCTGCGGCGGCAAGGGCTGCAACTTCTGCAAGCACAGCGGCTGGATCGAGATCTTGGGCTGCGGCATGGTCGACCCCAACGTCCTGATCAACTGCGGCATCGACTCCGAGAAGTACACCGGCTTCGCCTTTGGCATTGGCGCCGAGCGCGTCGCTGCCCTGCGCTACGACCTGCCCGACCTCAGAACGCTCATGACAGGCGATATGCGTTTCCTGAATCAGTTTTAAGTTGACCTGTCCCGGCGGCTTCCCGAGCCACCGCACCTTGCCCCTCAAGCCGTCGCTTGCGTACCCAAGTACGCTGCGCTCCTCTTTCGGGGCAATCTGCGGCACCTCGGAAACCCGTCTCCGTAGCTGGAGTTTTCCGTCTGTTTATTGCAGACGTTACAGATGAAAGGAGACCAGTTAGATGCGTGTTTCTTACGACTGGCTCAAGACCATGATCGATATTCCGGAGGATCCCAAGACCCTTTCGGACGAATATATCCGTACCGGCACCGAGGTCGAGGCGATCGACACCGTGGGCGAGTCCTTCGACCACGTGGTGACTGCCAAGGTGCTCACCAAGACCCCGCACCCCGATAGCGACCATATGTATGTGTGCTCGGTCGACGTGGGTGACAAGAACCTCGACGCCGACGGCAATCCCGCCCCGCTGCAGATCGTCTGCGGCGCGCAGAACTTTGAGGCCGGCGACCACATCGTCACGGCAATGATCGGCGCCGTGCTTCCCGGTGACGTCAAGATCAAGAAGAGCAAGCTTCGCGGCGTCGTGTCCATGGGCATGAACTGCTCCGCGCGCGAGCTCGGCCTGGGCGGCGACCACTCCGGCATCATGATCCTGCCCGAGGATACGCCCTGCGGCATGCCGTTTGCCGAGTATATGGGCTCGAGTGATACCGTGCTCGACTGCGAGATCACGCCCAACCGCCCCGACTGCCTGTCCATGATCGGCATGGCCCGTGAGACCGGCGCCATTTTCGATCGCGATTTCCACGTTGAGCTGCCCGCCATCAAGGCAGAGACCGGCCGCGCGACCGATGACGAGCTTTCGGTCGAGATCGCCGACGAGGGCCTGTGCGACCGCTATGTCGCCCGCATCGTGCGCAACGTGAAGGTCGGCCCCTCGCCCGACTGGATGGTCAAGCGCCTTAACGCTCTGGGCGTGCGCCCGCACAACAACATCGTCGACATCACCAACTATGTGATGATGCTCACCGGTCAACCGCTGCACGCTTTTGACCTGGACACCTTTGCCGAGCGCGAGGGTAGGCGTCGCGTGGTGGTTCGCGCCGCCCAGCAGGACGAGAAGTTCACGACCCTCGACGGCGAGGAGCGCACGCTCGACGCCGGCATGGGCCTCATTACCGACGGCGAGCGTCCCGTGGCGCTGGCCGGCGTTATGGGCGGCATGGATTCCGAGATCGAGGACGACACCGTCGACGTGATGCTCGAGAGCGCCTGCTTCGACGCCGGTCGCACCTCGCACACCAGCCGCGACCTGTCGCTGATCTCCGACGCCTCCATCCGCTTTGAGCGCCAGGTCGATGAGACCGGCTGCGTGGATGTGGCCAATGTCGCCTGCGCGCTCATCGAGGAGATCGCCGGCGGCGAGGTCGCTCCCGGCTACGTGGATGTGTTCCCCGCGCCCAAGACCATCGACAGCATAAAGCTGCGCCTGGCCCGCGTGCACGCCATCTGCGGCGCCGACATCGAGCCCGATTTTATCGAGCGCTCGCTCACCCGCCTGGGCTGCACCGTCGAGCGCGACGGCGAGGACTTTATGGTTACCCCGCCGAGCTTCCGCCCCGACCTGCCGCGCGAAATCGACCTGATCGAGGAGGTCCTGCGCCTGTGGGGCATGGGCCGCGTGACGGCGACCATCCCGGCTGCCAAGAACCACATCGGTGGCCTGACCCGCGAGCAGAAGCTTACCCGCAAGGTCGGCGAGATCCTGCGCGCCTGCGGCCTCAACGAGACCACGACCTTTGGCTTTGCCGCGCCGGGCGACCTGGAGAAGATCGGCATGTCCACCGAGGGCCGCGGCTGCCCCGTGGTACTTATGAACCCGCTGGTGGCCGAGCAGACCGAGATGCGCCGCTCGCTGCTGCCGGGCCTGCTGCAGTCTGTGGCGTATAACGAGGCCCATGGCACGCCCAACGTGCACCTGTACGAGGTCGGCAGCCTGTTCCACGGCCGCGAGAACGCCAGCCTGCCCAAGGAGACCAAGTCCGTGGCGGGCGTGCTCTCGGGCCAGTGGAGCGAGCAGTCCTGGAACATGAAGTACCGCAAGCTGCGTTTCTTCTTTGGCAAGGGCATTGTCGAGGAGCTGCTCGCCCAGCTGCGCATCGAGAAGGTTCGCTTCCGTCCCGTCGAGGGCGAGGGCTATGCCTTCTTGCAGCCGGGCCGTGCCGCCGAGGTTCTGTCTGGCGGCACCGTGCTGGGCTGGGTCGGCGAGATCCACCCCGAGGCGCGCGAAGCCATGGGCATCGACGAGGTCGTCGTTGCCTTTGAGCTCGACCTGGACAAGCTGATCAAGGGCGCCCGCAACCAGGAGAACTACCGCGAGTTCTCGCAGTACCCGGCTGTTGAGCACGATCTTGCTATCGTGGTCGACAACTCCGTGACTTGCGAGGACCTTGAGCGCCGCATTACCAGCGCCGGCGGCAAGCTGCTCGAGGGTGTGCGTCTGTTCGACGTCTACCGCGATCCGGTCCGCGTGGGCGTGGGCAAGAAGTCCATGGCCTTTGCGCTTACGTATCGCTCCGACGACCACACGCTTACCAGCGAAGAGGTCGAAAAAGCGCACCAGAAGATCGTCACCAAGGTGTGCAAGGGCGTAAACGGCGAGGTCCGCGGCTAGGTCCTGCACTGGGGTATGGGTCAGCGGTGGCTGCTGCCGAGCCTTACGTGACTGCTATCCTCGGTATAAGGCACTGCTGAGCCTGCATATATGACACGCGCATTGCATAACGGCGTGCTGCTTTGTCGGCAGTGCGCCGTTTTGCTATGATAGCCCGTGGCGTGTTACGAATCTGACAATACGTAACACTGGCAAGGTGATTTAAGCGGCGTTGTAATTCTGTGCGCCGATAACCGGGAGGCGTACATGCACATTCCAGATAATTATCTGTCCCCGCAGACCGATGTCGTCATGGCAGTGGCGATGGTGCCCGTTTGGGTTCACTGCATCAAAAAGGTGCGCGCCACGCTCGATCGCGAGCACATGGCGTTTCTGGGTATCTGCGCCGCGTTCTCCTTCTTGCTCATGATGTTCAACGTGCCGCTGCCCGGCGGTACCACGGGTCACGCCGTCGGCGGCGCGCTCATCGCGCTGCTGCTGGGCCCGGAGGCCGCGGCCATCGCGGTTTCGGTCGCGCTGGCGCTGCAGGCGCTGCTGTTTGGCGACGGCGGCATCCTGTCCTTTGGCGCCAACTGCTTTAATATGGCCTTCGTGCTGCCGTTTGCCGCCTCTATCGTGTTCCGTGCGCTCAACAGCCGTTTGCACGACAAGAGCTGGGGCACCTCGGTTTCGGCCGTCGTAAGCGGTTGGGTCGGCCTGTGCCTGGCGGCCCTGTGCACGGCGATCGAGTTTGGTATTCAGCCGATGTTCTTTACCAACGCTTCGGGCGCTCCGCTGTACTGCCCCTTCCCGCTCTCTATTGCCATTCCGGCCATGATGATCCCGCACATGTTGGTAGCCGGCGTGGTCGAGGGCGTGGCGACGGCCGCCATCTACGGTTTCATTAAGAAGACGGCGCCGAGCGTTATCGTCGGGCCCGAGGCCGTCGATGGCCAGCTTGCTGCCGAGGGCGCTGCCGCCAAGAAGACCTCGCTGGTCCCCACGCTCATCCTGGTCGCCGTGCTTGTCGTGGCCACGCCGCTCGGCTTGCTGGCCACCGGTGACGCATGGGGCGAGTGGGACGCTGAGGGCGCCGCGACCGCCGTTCAGGAGGCTGGTGACGACAGTCTGCAGACTTCGGTCGGTCTCGATACCCCGACCTTTGCCGATGCACTGCCCACGGGCGATTATCTGCAGGCCTATTCCGAGGAGCAGGGCCTTGGCTTTGCCGGCCAGGCCGCGATGTATATTCTTTCGGGCGTGATTGGCGTGGCGGTGCTCACCATCGCCTTTCGCCTGATCTCGCTGACGGTTAAGGAAAGCGGTGCTCATGGCAATAGCCGAGCTGCCTAGCTGGCTTGCGGTCGAGCAGCGATACGAGCCCGCGGGGGCTCGGCATCGTGTGATGCAAAAGAATGTCCTGCATCTGGCGAGCCTGCTTGAGCGGGTTCGTCTAGGCGGCGGCGCACATAAGGGCGGGTCGATTATCGACCGCGCCCTTTCTTCCGTTTCGGCGCCAGTGCGTTTGGTGGGGATGTTCGTCTGCGTCCTGTGCGTATGCCTGACGCAGAGCTCGCTGTATTTGATGCTGATGACAGCGATCGCGTTGGTGCTCGTTGCGGTGCGCCCCGTACGCGGGCTGCACGCGACCTTTGTGCCGGCGTTGGCTGCCGCGGGGTTTGCCGTGGTTTTGGCGCTGCCTGCCCTGCTGCTGGGTGCTTCTGCTGCGGGCGCCATGCTCAAGATTGCGCTCAAGACCTTTGTTAATGTGTCATTGGTGCTGGGCGTTTCGTGGACGCTTACCTGGAGTCGCATGTCGGCGGCGCTTAAGATGCTGCACCTGCCCGACGAGGTTATCTTTACGTTTGATATGGCGCTCAAACACATCGAGGTGCTGGGTCGCACGGCGCACGACCTGTGCGAATCGGTCATGCTTCGCAGTGTGGGCCGTGCGCCTGCAGGATTTTCGCGTACCGATTCGATCGCGGGTATCATGGGCATGACCTTTATCAAGGCGATGGAATGCAGCCGCGCGATGGACGAGGCTATGCTTTGCCGCGGTTTTGCCGGCGCATATCCGGCGCCTGCACGGAACGGATTTGGCTGGCGCGACGCGGTCTATGCGGCCGTTGTGGTGCTGCTCGCCGTGTTGTGCGCGGTGCTGTAGCGCGGGCGGTCAAGCCGTCGATGTGAATAGGGAAGGGCGACGTTTTGGCAAACGATACAAATGGTGCGATGGGTGCGAGCGGTGCTGCCGCCGCCAAGGCCACGCCGCTCATCGAGTTTCACGACGTGGTGTTTTCCTATGCGGGCCATACGGTGGTCGATGGCGTGTCGCTGCAGGTTAATCGCGGTGAGCTGGTTGCGCTGCTTGGACCCAACGGCTGCGGCAAGACGACGATCATGCGGCTTATCAACGGCCTTGAGCTTGCGGATGCGGGTACGTACCTGTTTGATGGACATGTGGTCGATGCGGCATATCTCAAGGATTCCGCGACGGCCCAGCGGTTCCATCAGCGCGTGGGCTTCGTGTTCCAAAACGCCGATGCACAGCTCTTTTGCGCCACGGTCGGCGAGGAGGTCGCGTTTGGCCCGGCTCAAATGGGGCTTTCGGCGGACGAGCTCGGGCGTCGCGTCCGTGATGCCATGGAGCTGTTTCAGGTTGCCGATCTGGTCGATGCTTCGCCCTATCAGCTTTCGGGTGGGCAAAAGAAGCGTGTGGCGCTGGCTGCCGTCGTGTCGATGAACCCCGATATTCTGGTGCTCGACGAGCCTACCAACGGACTTGACGAGGACTCTTGCGACATCGTGGTCAACTTTCTACTGGCTTATGTTGCTGCCGGTAAGACGGTCTTGATGAGCACGCATCATCAGGATTTAGTGCGACGTCTTGGGGCCCGTGCGATTTATATCGATCGATATCACCACGCGGTCGAGGCTCCCGTGCCGTCATATGGAACCGAAAACGGTGCAGCAGAATAGTTGCCGCATAGTGGGGTTGCGGCCGCGCGCGTGACTTGCTGCGAATGGTATAGTTATCCGGGTTTTTACGGGGGTAGCTATGCCAAGTTGGAATATTCATATCGCTCAGACGGAACGACTTCTGGCGCGTGCCGGTGCGCTTGCCGATAACGTGCGCGACCGCAATGCCTTTTTGTTTGGCAGCGTGGTTCCGGACATTTTTGTGGGCTACATGGTTCCCGGTATTGCCGACCCCATCCCGTATCGCATCACGCACTTTGCCAAGCCCGAGCCCATTCCTAAGCCACGCGAGCATGAGTTTTGGGACACCTATGTGGCGCCGTTGCTTAAAGGTGCGCCGGCGGGTGCGCCGGCTGCAGCGACCTCGATTGTCGAAGAGCGTGAAAGGCTCAATCGGGTGCACTATCCGCAGCGCTACAAAGACGCCGAGCCGGTTGACGGCCCCGGCGCCGCCGAGTTTTCGCTCGCGCCCGATGACGTGGCGCAGTCGCTGCTCGATTTGACGCTGGGCGTTTGGTCGCATCTGGTGGCCGATACCGTGTGGAACACGCGCGTGAACCAATATCTCGAGGCGCGCGGCGGCAAGCCGTGCGAGGAGTTCCGCATTAAGAAGCAGGGAGACTTTGACTGGTTTGGCAAGACGCTCGGCATCGTTTCTATCCCGCGTGCGACCGATCGCCTCTATACCGCGGCGGCCCAGTTTGGTCAGTATTCGATTCCACAAGAGTATGTGCTCAAGACCATTGGCGTTATGCACGAGATTGTGCGCGAAAACCCCGGCGATCCGGATCATCCGCCGTACCGTCTGCTGACCGAAGAGCTCTTTGACGCAACGTTTACCGAGGTCGTCGAGCTAACCGAGGCGGGTTTTGCCGCCCGCGTTGCCGCTTCTGACGTCCCCGCAGTCCCTCTGGTCACTAGCTGCTAGCCGGCTGACTTCGCGGTGAACAGTTCATCCCAATTGACCAATAGCTCCCGCCGAAGGGTTTCTGCGGCAGTGACTTCCAGCTTAGATTTTGGAACGTAAGGGAGCCCCGCCTTTTTATGAATTAGCTCGGCGATGCTGTTAAAGCTCTTCGTGTCCTTGATTTGATCATAGGTTATCTGGATAGCGTCATAGCCCATGCTTGTGAGGGCGGTGGTGCGCTCGGCATCGGAGAGGCTCGCGGCTTCGCTGTCATGGGCGGAGCGGCCTTGGCATTCCAGAATGACGCCCATGCTGTCGGTGCTGCTCTCTATGAGGATATCGGCGTAGCAGCAGGTTTTGTCATACAGTGAGCGCGCGGCGTCGCTGAGTGGGATGCGCACGTTGTTTGCGATATTGATGCCCATGCCGCCCTCGTTGCGGGGGAGCGAGACAAGCATGGAGGTCTGTACTTCGAAGGGCGAGGCGGTCTGTCCCGTCATGTGCTCGGCCGCCCAGCGCAGTTGTTTAACGCCGCGCAGGCCTGCGGCCTGCTTGGCGAACGCGGCGATATCCGCTGCGGAAAGAAGCGGCGTGCGCTTCCACAAGTTGGTGTCATTGCCCTTGGTGTCGACAACACGTTTCCAACCACAGTCGGGCGGAATGAGCTTAAGCGAAATTGCTTCATCGAGCTGCTGCTGCGCCCGTTTACAAGGCGTGAACACTGCAAAGGAGCCGCACATCTCGTAGCAAGCCATGAGTAACTGGTTGCGTGAGACCTGCGTAGCAAGGTTGAGCAGCGTAAACTCGGGCGACGTGACATCAAATCCATGCTCAGTCTGCCTAAACGACCCAGGAGGCGGCTCTTGGGTTAGCAGACGGCTATGAAATAGCTTTCCGTTCGCGCGCTGTTTTCTTTCGCCCACGAATCTCCAGACTGGTGTGCCGAGCAAGTCTTTAAATACTGGTTGTTTTGAGTAATGCACCAAGCGATGGTCATGGTCGGGCGGCAGGATTGCCGGATAGAGTCCCAGTATCTGGGGCGGTATGCGATAGTACTGAAAAGCCGTGGGTCCGCAGGCAAGAAATGACATAGCGATCCGATCGTTTGAGCGTAGTTTGGGCTAGAAAAGCTATCGGTTTCGGAAGTGCGGGGAAAAAGACAAACAGGTCAATCACAAGCGGTATTTAAGCCAACTTTATCAGGGGTTTTGTTGAAATAAAAGGGCTTGTGCTCGAGGGTAGGCAATTTTTCCCCGCACTTCCGAAAACGTGGTCGATTTAGACCTTGCTTAAACGATTTATCAGCCCTGTGTGAGGTGTGGGTTTGCCACCGGGCGAACACTTTTAGTGCTTGGGGCTTTATTTTTTGGGCCTCGGAGGGCGGATTTCGCGCTTTTGGTAAAGAAATGGGTGCGTGTCATGCCGTGCGGTAGGCATCGGCGCACAGAAAAAGGGCCCGGAAGGCAAAGCCTTCCGGGCCCTTTGCAATGCAAGCGTGCTAGCAAGTGCGATTTAGCGCACCTGAGCGACGTAGGCGACGTTGGTCGAGGAGACCTTGTCCTCAAGCTGGACGCTCATGCGGGGATCGCCGGCGGTAGCGACGGTCAAATCGCCGGCCTCGACGTAGCCAAGCTCCTTAGCGGTCTCGATCGCCTTGACGATCGTGCCGTTGACGGTGCCCTGGGTAATCTCGGCCTTGTGCGGGATAACGCCCCAGTACATGATCATCTGCTGGACGGCCCACTCGTGGCGGGAGAACGCGCAGATCGGCATGTTGGGACGGAAGTGCGAGATCAGGCGAGCGGTACGGCCGGTGGTCGTCGGCACGGTGATGCACTTGGCGCCAACGGTGGTGGCCATGTTCACAGCGGACATACCCACAACGTTGTTGACGACACGGGTGCCGTGAGCATCGGTCGGAACCTCGAGCGGAGCGTGAGCCGGGAGGTGCTTCTCGGTCTCGAGAGCGATGCTGGCCTGCATCTTGACGGCCTCGACCGGGTACTTACCGGCAGCGGACTCGCCGGACAGCATGACGGCGTCGGTACCGTCGTAAATGGCGTTAGCAACGTCGGCAACCTCGGCGCGCGTCGGGCGCGGGTTCTGCTGCATGGAGTCGAGCATCTGCGTAGCGGTGATAACGGGCTTGTAGGCCGCGTTGCACTTGGCGATGATCTCCTTCTGGATGTGCGGAACGAGCTCGGGCTTGATCTCGATGCCCAGGTCGCCACGGGCGACCATGATGCCGTCGGAAGCCTCGAGGATCTCATCGAAGTTCTCGACGCCCAGGGCGCACTCGATCTTCGGGAAGATCGTCACGTGCTCGCCGCCGTTCTCGCGGCAAAGCTCGCGGATGCCGCGGACAGACTCGCCGTCACGGATGAAGGAAGCGGCGATGTAGTCGATGTTCTCGGTCAGGCCAAAGAGGATGTCCTGACGATCGCGCTCGGTGATGGCGGGCAGCGAGATGTTGACGTTGGGCATGTTGACGCCCTTGCGCTCGCCGATCAGGCCGTCGTTCTTGACGACGCAGGTCATGTCCTGGCCGTCGACGGACTCGACCTCGAGAGCAACCAGGCCGTCATCGATCAGGATGAGGGAGCCCTTCTCGACCTCGGAGGGCAGAGCCAGGTAGTCGAGGGAGATGTGCTCAGCGGTGCCGTGGAAATCCTCGGACGTGGGCTGAGCGGTAACGACGATCTTGTCGCCGGTCTTGACGGCAACCTTCTTGCCGTCGACCAGAAGACCGGTGCGGACCTCGGGGCCCTTGGTGTCGAGCAGGATGCCGACGGGCATACCGAGCTCCTTGGAAATACGACGGACGCGCTCGATGCGACCGTGGTGCTCGTCGTAGGAGCCGTGCGAGAAGTTAAAACGGGCGACGTTCATGCCCGCCTTGATCATCTCGCGGATGGTCTCGTCGCTATCGCAGGCGGGACCCATGGTGCATACAATCTTAGTGCGCTTGTACATTCAGACCTCCATCTGACATCGTCTTGCGCTGATAGATAAACCATAAGAAATAAAACTGAGTTGATTATAACGAAATACCGACCGAATACCCCAAAAAATCGACCGTATGCCGAATTAGAAGTTCATTTTTTACGGGAAAAACGGTATATGAAAAAACTTTACCAACCGCTCTAACCGCTGCTATCTGGGCGATATTTTAGTTTGGCGACGCGCCTAAGAAAAAACGTTTTATCAGTATTGAGCATCACACGGTCCGCATCGTTACATACGGACCATATTTCCAAATGGATTGTTTTGGCTAGACGCGTCGCTTTGGGGTACCATAGCTCCACTATCAACTGCCGCTCAGCACGGCAGCCTTGATGAGCCCTTGCCCTTCTCCTGGGAATTATGATCGGGCATCAATCTGCTGAGTGGCCCGAATCCCAGGAGGGGACTCTATATGCAAAAGGAATACCTGTCCGCCGCGGCGGAGGTGCTCAGCGACCAAGGTGTCGATGAGAACCTCGGCCTGAGCAACGACGAGGCGTCGTCGCGCCTCGCCAAGACAGGCCCTAACAAGCTTGAGGAAGCCGAGAAGACGCCGCTGTGGAAGCGTTTCTTTGAGCAGATGGCCGACCCCATGGTCATCATGTTGATCGTTGCCGCCGTTATCAGCGCGCTCACGGGCATGGTTAAGGGCGAGGCGGACTTTGCCGATGTCGCCATCATCATGTTCGTCGTTATCGTCAACTCGGTGCTGGGCGTGGTCCAGGAAGCCAAGAGCGAGGAGGCCCTCGAGGCCCTTCAGGAGATGAGCGCCGCGCAGTCCAAGGTTCTACGCGACGGCAAACTCGTGCACCTGCCGAGCGCCGAGCTCGTACCCGGCGACGTGATCATGCTCGAGGCGGGCGACTCCGTCCCGGCCGACTGCCGCGTGCTCGAGAGCGCCACGATGAAGATCGAAGAGGCCGCGCTCACCGGCGAGTCCGTGCCGGTCGAGAAGCACGCCAACGTGATCGAGCTTGCCGCGGGCACCGATGACGTGCCGCTCGGCGACCGCAAGAACATGTGCTACATGGGCTCCACCGTTGTGTACGGCCGTGGCCGCGCCGTCGTGGTCGGCACCGGCATGGATACCGAGATGGGCAAGATCGCCGGTGCCCTGGCCGAGGCCAAGGAAGAGCTCACGCCGCTGCAGGTGAAGCTCGCCGAGCTCAGCCGTATCCTCACCATTATGGTGATCGTCATCTGCGTCGTGATCTTTGGCGTCGACATCGTCCGCCACGGCGTGGGCAACGTCCTTACCGACCCGACTGCCCTGCTCGACACCTTTATGGTCGCCGTCTCGCTCGCCGTCGCTGCCATCCCCGAGGGCCTGGTCGCCGTCGTGACCATCGTGCTGTCGCTTGGCGTGACCAAGATGGCCAAGCGCCAGGCAATTATCCGCAAGCTCTCTGCCGTCGAGCCTCTCGGCTGCACGCAGACCATCTGCTCCGACAAGACCGGTACCCTTACCCAAAACAAGATGACCGTCGTCAAGCACGAGCTCGCTGCGCCTAAGGAGAAGTTCCTGGCAGGTATGGCGCTGTGCTCCGATGCCCAGTGGGACGAGGAACTGGGCGAGGCCGTGGGCGAGCCGACCGAGTGCGCGCTCGTCAACGATGCCGGAAAGGCGGGCCTCACTGGTCTGACTGCCGAGCACCCGCGCGTGGGCGAGGCCCCGTTTGACTCGGGCCGCAAGATGATGTCCGTGGTCGTTGAGACCCTGGACGGCGAGTACGAGCAATACACCAAGGGCGCGCCCGACGTGGTGATCGGCCTGTGCACCCACATCTACGAGGGCGATAAGGTCGTCCCCCTGACCGAGGAGCGTCGTGCCGAGCTCGTGGCCGCCAACAAGGCCATGGCCGACGAGGCCCTGCGCGTGCTGGCGCTGGCAAGCCGCACCTACACCGAGGTCCCGAGCGACTGCAGCCCCGCCGCGCTCGAGCACGACCTGGTCTTCTGCGGCCTGTCCGGCATGATTGACCCGGTCCGCCCCGAGGTCGCCGACGCCATCCGCGAGGCCCACGATGCCGGTATCCGCACCGTCATGATCACGGGCGACCACATCGACACCGCCGTGGCCATTGCCAAGCAGCTGGGTATCGTCACCGATCGCAGCCATGCCATCACCGGTGCCGACCTCGATCGCATGAGCGACGAGGAGCTCGACGCGCACATCGAGGACTACGGCGTGTACGCCCGCGTCCAGCCCGAGCACAAGACCCGTATCGTCGAGGCTTGGAAGTCGCGCGACCAGATCGTGGCCATGACGGGCGACGGCGTCAACGACGCCCCGTCCATCAAGCGCGCCGACATCGGCGTTGGCATGGGCATCACCGGTACCGACGTTACCAAGAACGTCGCCGACATGGTGCTTGCCGACGACAACTTCGCCACCATCATCGGTGCCTGCGAAGAGGGTCGCCGCATCTACGACAACATCCGCAAGGTCATCCAGTTCTTGCTTTCGGCCAACCTTGCCGAGGTCTTCTCGGTGTTCATTGCCACGCTCATCGGCTTTACCATCTTCCAGCCGGTGCAGCTACTGTGGGTGAACCTGGTCACCGACTGCTTCCCCGCGCTCGCGCTGGGCATGGAGGATGCCGAGGGCGACATCATGAAGCGCAAGCCGCGCAACGCCAAGGACGGCGTCTTTGCCGGCAATATGGGCCTGGACTGCGTGGTCCAGGGCTTGATCATTGCCGCGCTGGTGCTGGCGAGCTTCTTTGTGGGCGTGTACTTTGACATGGGCTACATCCACATCTCCGATATGATCGCCGGCGTCGCCGACGAGGAAGGCGTGATGATGGCCTTCATCACGCTCAACATGGTCGAGATCTTCCACTGCTTTAACATGCGCAGCCGCCGCACGTCGCTGTTTAAGATGAAGAAGCAGAACAAGTGGCTGTGGGCCTCTGCCGCGCTGGCGCTGGTGCTGACGGTGATCGTAACCGTGCAGCCGACGCTTGCCGAGATGTTCTTTGGCCCCGTGACGCTTGAGCTCAAGGGCGTTATCGCCGCGCTGGGCCTTGCCTTCCTGATCATTCCGCTGATGGAGATCTACAAGGCGATCATGCGCGCGGTGGAGAAGGAGTAGGTCGAAAGGCCATCCTTCCCACCGGCCCGACCGCCTGCGGGGTTTCTTCTTCGCTGGTCCTCGCGCTTCGCGCTGCGGGATCGCTCAGAAGAAACCCCTCTCGGCGGTCGGGCCTTCGGATGGCCTCTCGGGACCATTGGCTGAGGGAAAGTATGTGAGCTGGTCGGGCTTTGCCCGGCCAGCTCTTTTTGATTTAAAATACCTGCTCAGTTGTGATTTGTGGTGCTGGGAGGCGCTTGTGGGTAAAGCTAGGGCTAAGGCGAAGAAAAAGACGACGGGGGCGCGAGCCAAGCGTGATCGTCGTCGGAAGCTTGCGACCGAAGCCCCCGCGTCTGCCGAGGAGCTGCTGGCGAGCGTGCCGGGACTCGATGCGCTGCAGGATGTTCCGGCGTTTGGCGATCTGCCGGTCGCCGCGGCTCAGCAGGCAGCATTTGACGATTTTTGCGCCCAAGCCGAGGAGCCCGAGCAGATGCAACTGGGCGCCGTGGTGCGCTTAGATCGCGGGTTTCCGCTGGTGGTGACGGCCGACGATACCTTTCGTGCCGAGCATGCCGTGGGGTTTGCCAAGTCGCGCGGCGAGGACGAGGTACTGCTGCCGGCTGTGGGCGACCGTGTGGCGGTGCGTCGTGCACCCGGGCACGACATGGGCGTAATCGAATGCGTCCTGCCGCGACGCACGAGTTTTGAGCGTTGGCGTGGCCGCGCCCGCGGCGAGCGTCAGGTGCTTTGTTCCAACGTGGATAGCGTGCTGATCGTGCAGGCACTTGGCGCCGGCGAAGTGCTGCTCGACCGCGTGGCGCGCTCGCTGGTTTTGGCGCTCGACTGCGATGCCGAGCCGGTGGTGGTGCTTACCAAGGCCGACCGCTGCGAGGCCGCGGAACTCGAGCGCGATCTGGATCGCGTGCGCCGTCTGGTGGGCCCGGACGTGCGCGTGATCGTGACGTCCTCTGCCGAAGGCCGTGGTTTGGATGAGGTGCGCGCCTGTGTTCCGGCGGGAACGTGCGCCATGATCCTGGGTGAGTCGGGGGCCGGAAAGTCGACGCTGCTCAATGCGCTGCTGGGCCACGATGCGCTGGCTACCGGTGGTGTGCGCGAGCGCGACGACCAAGGCCGCCATACCACGGTCGCGCGCGTGATGGTGGCGCTGCCGGGCGACGCCGGCGTCATTGCCGACGCTCCGGGCCTGCGCAGTTTGCCACTCGTTGGTCACGAGCGGGGCCTAGCGCGTGCCTTCCCCGAGATCGTCGAGGCGTCGCGTGCGTGTCGGTTTGGCGACTGCACGCATACCCACGAACCGGGCTGCGCCGTTCGCGAGGCCGCCGATGCCGGGCAGATCGATGGCCTGCGCCTGGAAACGTTCCAAAACTTGGCGTCATCCATGCGTGTGAGTGCCCAAATGCTCGATCCCGATGTCCATCTGTAATTGAATTTATCTATGACAGCCGTCTTCCAACTGTGCGGGAGGCGGCTTTTTTACTGGCGATGCGCCCTTAAATGAGCGTTTTGCCGACGCGCTGGCCAAAACCTTGCCGCGGGCTTGACGGGTTGGTCAGCTCTTGGCTGGTAATTGGTTTGACACTTAAAACCAAGATGGTGATCGCGCTGTTTTGTTGCTTGGCCGCTCGGACAATAGTGGTACGGGCATCCCATCCGCCCAGTGCTGTCTTGAGAGGAGCTGCCGTGAACAAGAGCAAGCGCATCGCCATCAGTCTGGCAGCGGGCGTGCTCGCCGCGGCACTCTGCATGGTTTACGGGTCATCGGTTCGTTCGCGGGCTGAGCAGGCCCAGGCCGAAACCTTGGCCAAATACGGCGGCGATCGCGTCGAAGTTTGCGTTGCCGCACGTGATATCGATGTGGGTGAGACCCTCGACGAGACCAATGTCGTAACCCAAGAGTGGCTCGCGAGCCTGCTGCCGCGCGATGCGGCGACCGAACTGCGCCAGGTGCGTGGCGACGTGACGACCTCGCGTATTCCCAAAAATGCCGTGGTCTGCGATGTCTACACCAAAGCCGAGAGCCATACGCTCGAGGTGCCCAAGGGCAAGGTTGCCGTTTCGGTGGCGGTCGATGCCGAGCATTCGGTGGGCGGAGCCGCAGGCGTGGGCAGCTACGTGGATGTGTACGTGCAAAAAGACGGCGTGACCGACCGGCTGTGCGGCGCGCATGTGATCGATACCAGCGACGAGGCCGGTGCCACGCGCGAAGGCAAGGTCGAGTGGGTGACGCTGGCGGCCGACCCCAAAGACGTCAAGGAATTGCTGGGAGCCTCGGGCAAGGGAACGGTCAGCTTGACGATTCCCGCCACGGCACGCGGCAAAAAGAGCGGAGGCGACGAGTGATGAAGGCGATCTGGCTTGCGTGCTGCGCGTGTGGCGATTACGGACTGCTGCAGCAGGAAGTCGAGGGCCGCGATGCGGGCGCGCAGGTGCTTCGCGTGGGCGACCTAGACGGGTTGGTGTCTATGGCTCGGGCGTTTCCTTCGCGCCGTGGCGCTGCCATTATCGCGGCATCCCTGTTTGATACTAAAGATGTGCGAGAGACCGTCGCGCGCCTGACTGCCGAAGGACGCTTGAGCCGCGTCGTCGTGTTGATAGAGGCGCTCGATCCGTCGGATATCGAGGGGCTGTTTCGCGCGGGGGCGACCGAGGTCATCGCTGCGCACAGCATATGCGGCAGCGGACATGTGGGCGAGGGAGCGGTTGATTCCGATTGGGGCGTGTCGCCTGAGCCCGATGTTTTTGTTGATAGGGAACCCGGGGCGCCTCGCGCTACAAGAGGCCCGCGTGTTGATGACTATGGGAAAGCGGAAGCCGAGCATGTTCGGCGCCCCCCGGGCCCCCTTGCATGTGATGACGCCGGAGCGTCGGTGCCGTATGGTGAAGACCTCCTGGCCGTAGATATGGGATACGTGCACGGCGTGAGCCTGGCCGATGGACTCGATGAGGTCGAGGGCCTTGTCGCGGGTGATGGTCCGCACGTCGACGTGACAGCGGAATCCCCAGTTCCGCCCCTACAGTTTGAGCAGCCTGCCGTGCCGGCGTGGACGCAGCACTTGGGTGCGGCTGGCGAGACGGGGACGTTGCCGCCCACGTCGTCAGCCCCTGCACCGCTGGCAGACACTGCGTCGACGTCGCATCGAGCTCCGGTCATCTGCGCCGTCTCGGGATCGGGCGGATGTGGCAAATCGACGATTGTCGCCACGATGGCGCATGCCGCTTCGTTGCTGGGTCTGCGAGCTGCCGTACTCGATTTGGACCTAATGTTTGGAAATCTCTATGACTTGCTGGGCGCCGATGCCCCGCATGACATGGCGACACTTATCGAGCCGTCGGTCACGGGCGCACTTGCGGAGCCAGACGTGGTCGCTGCATCGATGCGCGTTGCCCCAGGCGTTACGCTTTGGGGGCCTGTCGCAGCGCCCGAGCGCGCCGAGCTCATGGCGCGTCCGGTAGAGCTGCTGCTCGACATCTTGCGTCGTGAGTCCGACGTGGTCCTTATCGATACCTCGGTCTTTTGGGGCGATGCCGTGGCGGCTGCGGTGGCAGCGTGCGATCGTTGCCTTGTCGTGGGCGATGCGGCAGTTTCTTCCGCGACGTCTGCAGCGCGCGTCATTGAGCTGGCGAGCCGTGTGGGCGTGCCGCGCACGCGCATGAGCGCCGTATTCAACCGATTTGGCGCGCGCGGGGCGGACGAGGATGTCGCCATGCGCTTTGAGATTGCCTGTGCGTTGAGCTCCAAGATTCGTATCGCCGATGGCGGGCAGGATCTCGCCGCGCTCATGGCGTTTGGGCGCGCTGACGAGGCAGTGGGGCAGACCAGCGCTTTTGCGACCAGCGTGCGCGAGGCCACGCGTGAGATGCTCGTGGAGCTGGGCTGCGCCGTCGGCCCTTGGAGCGATATGGTCGCCGACCGTGCAACGCGCACCGAACGCCCGCGCATCCGCCTTCCCTGGTCGCGTGAGGGTGATTGCCGATGAGCCTGCAAACGAGAATTAAAGCAGCCGGTGCGGCAGCGGCGACGGCACCTGTCGATGTGGGACGGCGCCGTGCGGTCAAGCGCCGCACCAAGCGGGCCGTGATGGACCGCGTGGGCTACGACGAGGTGGCACGCATCAGTGCCTACGTCGATCCGGTTCTTGCCCGCTCGGAATTGCGTCCTGCGGTGGAGGCGGCACTCAACGTGGAAGAACCGACCGACCTGGCGACGCCCGAGCGTGAGACCATCATCAACGAGATCTTGGATGACGTGGTGGGCTTGGGCCCGCTGCAGCCGCTCATCGAGGACGACACCGTCACCGAGATTATGGTCAACGGTTGCCGCTCGGCTTTCTTTGAGCGCGGCGGGGTCTTATACCCCATCGAGCATGCGTTTGAGGATGACGAGCAGATTCGCGTGCTCATCGACCGCATCATCTCACCGCTGGGCAGGCGTATCGACGAGCGCAGTCCCATCGTCAACGCCCGCCTCAAGACGGGTTATCGCGTCAACGCGGTGATTCCGCCCGTGGCGATCGATGGGCCGATCCTCACTATCCGCAAGTTCTCGGATCGCATCTGTTCGTTGGACGAGCTTGTGGGCCTGGGGTCGCTGCCGCTTTGGTATGCGCAACTGCTTTCGTGTGCGGTGTCGCTGCGCCAAGATTTGGCGGTTGCGGGCGGTACGGGGTCGGGCAAGACTACGCTGCTCAACGCGCTATCGTGCGAGATATCTACCGGCGAGCGCATCGTGACGATCGAGGATTCCGCCGAGCTCAAGTTCGCGCATCACCCGCATGTGGTTCGCCTGGAGGCGCGCGAGGCTTCAATTGAGGGTGAGGGTGCGGTGACAATCCGCGACCTGGTGACCAACGCCCTGCGTATGCGTCCCGACCGTATTGTGGTGGGTGAGGTACGCGGTGCGGAATGTTGCGACATGCTGCAGGCCATGAACACGGGCCACGATGGGTCGCTCACCACGCTTCATGCGGGCACCGAGCAAGAGACCGTGGTGCGTTTGACGCTGCTTGCGCGCTATGGCATCGATCTGCCGAGCGAGCTTATCGAGGAACAAATCGCTATGGCGCTTGACGGCATCGTGATGTCCGAGCGCCATGCGGACGGCCGGCGTTTTGTGTCCTCCTACTCGGGGGTGCGACGCGGCGCGTCGGGTGGCGTGGAACTCGAGCGCTACGTGACCTTCGATGCCGCCGAGCGCACCTGGACCCTCAACCGCGAGCCGCCGTTTATCGCAGAGGGCTTGCGCTCGGGAACGCTTACACAGGAGGAGGTGGACGAATGGAGGTCGTTGTGCCCCTCGTCGTAGGGGGCCTTGCCGGGTTTTCGGTCGCGACGGTATGCGGAGTGGAGCCTCATGTGCCGAGGGTGCCGCCGGCGGAGCTGGTGCGCCATATGTTTGAATCGGTGGCCGAGAAGCTGCCACGCGAGCTGGTGAAAAATGATCTGCTAAAAAAGATCGCCCGTTCGTGGGCATCGTTGGCTCCCGTGCGCCGCATCGGTCTTGTCGTTGAGGATGATGCTTCACGCTTAGCGTTCCTGTTGCTATCGAGTGGCGTCTGCTGCCTTGTGCTTGCCGTGGTGTCGCTATCGCCCATCGGCTTTGTTTTGGGGGCGGTTGCGCCCTTTGCCGCGGGCGCCGCACGCGACGTCTTTGACCACCGACGCGAGCAGCGCGATGTGGAGGAAGCCATGCCCGAGGCCTTTACGGCACTTTCCATGTCGCTTGCCTCGGGACACTCGCTGGCCCAGGGCATGCGGTTTGTGGGCGCTCACGCGCAAGAGCCGGTGCATACCGAGTTTCTGCGGGTAGCGGCGGCGATCGACTGTGGCATTTCGGCTGCCGATGCGCTCGACGACCTGCTTGTCCGCATCGACGCCCCCGGGCTTTCGCTTGTCACGTTGGCGCTCAAGGTGTCGCAGCGGACCGGTGCCCCGCTTGCCGATCTGCTGTCCGAGGCGTCGAGCATGGTGGGGGAGCGTATTGAGCTCAAGCGCCGCCTGGATGTCAAAACGTCGCAGGCGCGCATGTCGGCGCATATGGTCGCGGCGATGCCGGCGGGTATGTGCGCGGTGTTGGCGCTGCTTTCGGCAGATTTTCGCTACGGTCTCGCAACGCCGGTAGGCGCCGGCGCCGTGGTTCTGGGGCTTGCCCTTAACGGCGTCGCCCTGGTGGTTATCCGGCGCATTATGCGGGTGGAGCTGTGAGCGCCCTGGTTGCCGCCACGGCTTGCCTGTGCGCCTTCGGCGTATTTGTCGCGACGGGCCTGGAGCGCTCGGATGTGCACAAGACCATGGAGATTTTCAGGGGCGAGGCGGTGCTGGTCGTTGCTGCGGCCCATTCGGTGATCGATGCCGCTATTGCGCGGGTGAGGGGCGCATTTGGCGTGGACAACTCAGCGCAGGTTTCGCTCGGTGAGGTGTCCGAGATGATCGATGTGGTGCGCCTGGGGCTTTCCGCCGGCCTTTCGTTCGATGCGGCGCTCGAGATCTTTTGCGCCAATCGTCGATCGGCGCTGACTGTTCGGCTTGAACGGGCATGCATGGCGTGGCAGGTGGGCGTGGGAGCGCGCGAGGACGAGTTGTTGGCGGCCGCGCAGGACCTGGACGTGCGGGCGCTCGAGACCTTTGCCATTACGGTGGGTCAAGCGCTCGCCCTGGGTGCCCCGCTTGCCGAGACCCTTGCTGCCCAAAGTCGCGAGATCCGCGCCGCCCATCGTGCCGCGGTCGAGCGCGAGATTGAACGAGCGCCCGTCAAGCTGCTGATTCCCACCGGCACGCTCATCTTGCCGGCACTGCTGTTATCCATATTGGGCCCGCTGCTGGGAGCAGGCGGGATGATGTAGGGAGGAATACATGAACAAAATGGCTGACGTTATGGGTAGGGTTTGGAGTCGGACGCTTTACCGTGCAATGCGTTCCTGTCAACGTGCCAAGGCGCTGGTACAGGAGGAAAGCGCTCAGGGTACCACCGAGTACGCCATCTTGGTCGGCGTGCTCGTGGTAATCGCGATCATTGCCATCGTTGCATTTAAGGGCAACGTCGAAAAGCTATGGAACGCGATCAAAGACGGCATCAACAGCCTGTAGAAGGCGGGCATTCTGTTGGCGTGCTGCTGGTACTCGCTTGCCTGATTGTGGCGATTGCGGCGACGCTCTGGGGGCTGAATGCCGTGCGACAGCAGCGTTCTGGGGCCGTCGCGGATGGGAGCTCGGGCGCGGTGGCGCCTCCCGATGACAAAGCGCGGGACACGGCCGACAGGGATGCCGCCGTCACGGCACAAACTTTTCTGCTCGCCCTCGACGAACGGGCGGATGCTGCGGTGGGTCCATCTGCGGACAACGCAGTCGCAGCCCGGCTGACATGGGCCGAGGAGCGACCGATGACCGAGGCTGCCGCGGACCTGTTGCGTGTTTATCGCGAGGTGCCCACAGCCCAGCTCGCTCTAAGCGGTTACCTCGACATCAAGGGCAACGTATGGGGCGCCATCGTGCGCGATGGGCGCGGCTGGGTCGACATGGTGACGGTTGCCGCGGATGCCGGCGACGCCTCGTGCCGCTTACGCGCGGTGCGCTTGGTTCCGCAAGCATCGGGGTCAAAGGAGGGATCGTGAAATGCTTGACGTTTTGCGCGAGGAGTCTGCCCAATCGACCGTTGAGTACGCCATCGTCACCATGGCGCTGCTTTCCATCGTGCTGGCGATTGCGGGGCTTTGGCGCGCCAGCACCGACGGACGCTTGGCGGCGTTGGCTGCACGGGCGGCGTCCCATGGCGTCGCCTCGACATCGGTTATCGACGCCGCCGCAGGCGCCAAAGACATCGCGCTCTATTGATATCGCGCGCGAGGATTGGGCGCAGTCCACGGTCGAGGCCGCTTTTTTGCTGCCGACGTTTTTGACGCTCATCCTGCTTGCGCTGCAGCCGGTGTGCCTGCTCTATACGCGCGCGGTCATGGAGTCTGCCGCCGCCGAGACGGCGCGGCTCATGACCACGACGGCGGCGGAGGACGACGACCTCAAGGAGTTTGCCCGCCGCCGTCTCGCCGCGGTGCCCGATGTCTCGATCTTTCACGCCGGCGGACCGCTGTCGTGGGATATCGAGCTTGGCCGGGCGGACGCAGGGGGCGTTTCGTCTGTATCTATCGCGGGTGATGTAAAGCCGCTGCCCGTGATCGGCGCGTTCGCGCAGGCCATGGGCAATGTGGGGGGAGAAGGATATGTCGAGTTGAAAGTCGACGTTTCGTACCGATCGCGTCCCGGATGGCTGGAGGGAGACTATGATTCGTGGATTGCCGCGTGGGATTAGGCGTCGCCTGCTGCGAATGATGCGAGGGCTCGTGTGCCGTTGCCGGTCGAATGCCCGCCGCAAGCGGGGCGGCTTCATGGGCCGCTCCGGTATCGACTTGTTTATCGAGGACGGTGCCTACACTACGCTTTCTTCGGCGGTCGTCATACTTGTGGTGCTTACGCTACTGTTTTCGTCGACGGCGGCGATATGGAGTATGTCGCGTGCCGGGGATACCCAGGTGGCGGCCGATAGCGGTGCTCTGGCGGGTGCCAACGTGATATCGTCCTACCATACAGCGGCCACGGTGGTGGATGCGAGCATTTTGAGCTTGGGCTTGGCGGGGTTTGCCACAATCGGCACCGGCTTGGTTGCCATGCTGGTGCCGGGTGGGAAAATAGCCGCAAGCGATATGGTCGATACCGGGATTGAGATTATTAAAACGCGCAATAGGTTTGCCAAAAGTGCGTCGGAGGGTTTGCAAAAAGTCGAAACGGCTCTGCCATATCTGGTTGCCGCGCGAGCTACGCAGGCTGTTTCGGCGCAGGATACCGATAACGTGACCTATACCGGCACAGCGCTCGCCGTGCCCAGGACATCGGAGTCGGACTTTGTTGCGCTCGAGGGGTCAGAAATCTCGACCGATGCCATCGAGAGCACCTCAAAAGACCTTGACTATGCTGCCAAGGAACTGAAGAAAGCGTCCGAGAAAACGTCAAAGGCCAAGGAACGCGCCTGGCTTGCCGACTGCGGCGGATCGGACAGAGGCGCAGTCGGAAGCTGTTCGTGCATGTGGGAACGCGCGAGGAGCTTGGCAAAGCTATCGGGTGAACAAAACCGCCACTATACTTCGAGTATCGATTGGGAGCCGCAGATCGCCCTAAATCGTGCGAAGACCTATTACCGCCGGCGCCTGGCAAATGAAAGGCCGCTTGGTGGGGGTGTAGAGATGGAAGCGGAGTCTGTCGCGCGCAAAGCGTTTTACGCTTATGCAATCGAAGAACTCGATCACTCGTATATTAAAGATGATGGTGAAAAAATCTTACCCCAGATTCCATTCCTGCCACGCACTCCAGATGAGGTGAAGGGAACCCAGCTCTACACCGATGCCATGTGGCCTACGAGTGATATTGGTGGCAAGACATACCTGCACTATGGGACCGGATGCCCCAACTATAAGAATGGGTCGCCGGGCGGGTTGGCATCCGTCGTCGATTACGATGGCCACGATGTGTGCGAGGAGTGCCAATTTGACGTCGTTGACCTGGGTCGCGCCCTCATGCCTCCATCATTTATCGAAAACGGCTTCGAGTATCACTTTGACGAGTTTAAAAGGGCTCTGGAAGAATACGTCGAATGTCGCAACAAAGAGCTCGAGCTTATGCGTCAGACCGAGGACGAGGCCGATCGCGCGGGTAATGCGTTTGACCAGGCCATCAAGGCGCTTTCGGGCGAGCGGCCGCGTATCGCCCCGCCCGGCCGAAACGGCGTGGTCGCCTTTGCGGTCTCGGGCGATATGACCAGTCCCGGTAAGCTCAACTCTTCATTCAATAAGCCGGTTACGCTCGGCAGTCGCGGTGCAATCTCTGCCGCGGTCTTGGCTCCCGACAACGCGACGGCGCAAAACAACGTGCTCTCGCGGTTTTTCTCGACACTGGAAGAGCGCTCGGGCGGCGTTGCCGGCGTACTCGATGGCGTCATGGATGTTTGGGGACGCCTGCTTGTGGGATACGGAGACGTCCAAGGTTCGGCCGACGAACTTATGGACGAGATGATTAAAGACCTAGGAGGGGGCAGCGGCGCGTTGGGCTCCATTGCATCGTGGCTCGGCGATACCGTTTCGGCGTCCGTGGCGGCGCTGGGTTTGGAACCGTGCGACTTGCGCCTGCGAAAGCCGGTGCTGACCGATTCCGCTAACGTCATTAAGAGTCCGGGGTCTGACATTGCCGGTCTCTCTCAAGCGCAAGACAAACTGCGAAGTATTCCGTTGGGCGTGACCGATCCCAAGGCGCTTTGCGAGGCGTTGGAATATCAAGTCGAACGCACCATTAGCGGTACAGTGTTCACACTTGCGGAGATTCCGTTGCCCGGCGGTGGTTCCATCCCGCTTACCGTCGATGTCGCCACGCTGGTTGGCGCTCTGGGCGGTGGGTCGTAATGAGTATCCGCATGCGTCTGCGCGAGGAGCGCGCCCAGGCGACGGTCGAGATGGCAGTGGTCGCTCCCGTTTTGCTGGCGCTTGCGCTCATTGTGTACAACGTCATGGTCTTTGCCGGCGCCGTTGCGCGCTTCGATCGCGTGGTGCCCGATATCGTGCTGGCGCACGCTGTGGCGCCGGAAGGGGAGGGCGACAAGAGCTCTGTCGATGCCTCGGTGCGTGTCCAGTCCGAGATTCAGGCGGCTATGCAGGGCTATGATCTGCAGGTCGAGGTCTCGAGCGAGCAGAGCTCGGCGTCGTCTGACGGCGGCTTGCTCTCTCTGTCCGGGACGTTTAGGACCTATGCCTGCGTCATGTACTATGAGCCGTGGCCTAGATTGCTTAGCATTGCCGGCGTTTCTCTGGGGACGCCGGCGAAGCTGTCGCACGAGCGCGCGGTTACGGTCGATCCGTGGCGACCGGGGGTGGTCATGTGAGCGCCGTCTTGTCTTATATCGCCTACGCGCGTGCGCTCAATAGGCTCGGTTGGTCGCCGGCAGAGTTTATGGTGGCAGAATCGTTTGGCGCACGCTTGCGCGGCATGCTGGGCCGCGTGCCGATTACGGCTGACGGACTGCCGCTCGTCATGGCGTTTCCGTGCTGCTCTTCGGTCCACACCTGTTTTATGGCTTATCCCATCGACATTGCCTTTATTGATTGCAGCGGCAATATCCTTGCACGCTACGAAAATGTCCGCCCCTGGCGCATGTGCTCCTGTCCTGGTGCTTGGGCGGTGCTGGAACGCCCTTCAATCCTTGTATCGCACACTGTCTTGCAACGAGTGCAGGCTTGAAGGCCCTGGGCGAAAAACTTCTTGCGGCCGGTTGATGTCTCTGACGTGCTGCTTTACAGAACCGAGGCGGTGTCCAAAAACTTTTTTCAAATTCTCGGTTGACCGGAGCGCGTCCTTGGTTATACTAATCAAGCCTTGAAACAAGGCACACCTCAAATGGCTGGGTAGCTCAGTTGGTAGAGCAGAGGACTGAAAATCCTCGTGTCAGGGGTTCGATTCCCTTCCCCGCCACCTTGAATTGACTAGGACCTCTGCGAAGGGGTCCTTTTCTTTTATGTGGACCCGCGGAAAACGCATCCCAGAATTTCAATCCTGAGCGGGATGTGCTTTCCGCTTTAGGGGCGCTTGGGAAAATGCGACCCGGAATGACGAGAAATTACGGGACATGCTTTCCGGTTGGGCCTGCTGGCGGAAAATGCATTCCATTATTGAGCAAAAAAACGGGATGCGCCTTCCGGCGCCTGCCTTCGGCGTGCGTGCACATCTTGACGTACCATCTCGGGTGTGCCCGCCCAGACATTACTCCTACTTTTGCGCCACTTTGCAGACCGTTCGATCGGCTGTCCGTGTGCGCGGGTATACTCAAAACGATACTTTTCCTATGCAATACGATGCGGGTTCGCCCTGCACGATTCGAAGGGGGCCGTGATGGAGAGGATACTCGGCGTTAATCTCTCTGGCTGGTTTATTCCCGAGCCTTGGGTGACCCCGTCGCTGTACGCGGCGACAGGTGCGTCCAATGCGGCGGAACTGCAAGAAGCCATGGGCACTGCTGCCTATAACGAGCGCATGCGTCGCCATTATGAGACATTCGTAAGCGAAGATGATTTTCGCCGTATGGCGCAGATTGGTCTCAATGCCGTGCGTTTGCCGGTGCCCTGGTATGCCTTTGGCTCGCAGGAGTCCGATGCGTCCTACATTTCGGTTATCGACTACATTGACCGTGCAATTGAGTGGGCTGCCAAGTACGACATTCGCGTGCTGCTCGATCTAGCGACTGTGCCCGGTGGCCAGGGCGATTCCAACGATTCGCCCACCACGCCGGAGGCTGTTGCCGAGTGGCATTCGTCCACCAACGGTCGTCACGTTGCGCTCGATGTGCTGGAGCGTTTGGCCGATCGCTACGGCGAAGCCGAAAGCCTTCTGGGCATTGAGCTGCTGGATACGCCGCAGATGAGTGTCCGCAAGAGTCTCTTTACCATGACGGATGGCATTCCGGCGCACTACCTGCGCAACTTCTATCGCGATGCCTACGAGCTCGTCCGTTCGTATATGCCCGAGGATAAGATCGTCGTCTTCTCGTCGTCGGGACATCCCGGCGAGTGGAAGCATTTTATGCGCGGCGCCAAGTACAAGAACGTCTACATGGACCTTCACCTGTACCATTACCGCGACGAGCATGCGCTCGACATCACGAGCCCCCGCGGGCTGACGACGGCGATTTCGCGTAACAAGCGCGAGCTTAAAGAAGCGATTTCAACTGGGTTCCCCGTGCTGGTGGGCGAATGGTCGGGCGCGGCGATCTTTGCCAACTCGTCGGTTACGCCCGAGGGCCGCAATGCCTACGAGCGCGTGTTTATCGCCAATCAGCTGGCTTCGTTTGCGCCGGCTGCCGGTTGGTTCTTCCAAACGTGGAAGACCGAGAAACGTATCGCAGCATGGGACGCCCGCGCGGCGCTCGGTACGCTCGAGCGCGGCATGATTGAATAGGTTGATATGACGCAAAACAGCGCCCATACGGGCAAACTCTATGTGGTCGGAACACCCATCGGCAACCTGGGCGACCTGTCTCCGCGCGTTGGCGAGGCGTTTGCCGCCGCCGATGCGATCTGCTGCGAGGACACGCGCGTGACCTCAAAGCTACTGATGCACCTGGGCATTTCCAAGCCGCTTGTCCGTTGCGACGAGAATGTGATCGCCAGCCGCGCCGCCGGCCTGGTTGACCGCCTGCTGGCGGGGGAGACCCTCGCTTTTGCCTCGGATGCCGGCATGCCGAGCGTGTCCGATCCCGGCCAGGCGCTGGTCGAGGCGGCGCGTGAGGCCGATGTGCCCGTCGAAGTTATTCCCGGGCCCTCTGCTTGCGTCACAGCGCTCGTTTCGTCCGGCATTCCCTGCGAGCATTTTTTCTTCGAGGGCTTTTTGGGCCGAAAGCACGGCGACCGCGTACGCCGTTTGCAGCGCCTTGCCGTGGTGCCCGGCGCGCTCATCTTCTACGAGTCTCCACATCGCATCGTGGCGACGCTCGAGGCCGTGGCAGAGGTCTTTCCCCAGCGTGAGGTTGCCGTCTGCCGCGAACTCACCAAGCTGCACGAGGAGGTCTTGCGCGGGCCCGCCGCCCAGCTTGCCGAGGGGCTGCGTGCCCGTGGCGAAGTAAAGGGCGAGATTGCGCTGGTCATTGCGCCACCGAGTGAAGACGAGGAGGCCGGCATCGTGCCGGTTGGCGCAGCGGCAGCGGATCCCGATGAGGCCCTGCGCGCGGATATCCGCGCCGCGCTCGAGGAGGGGGAGCCCGCCTCTGCGGTGGCCAAGCGCCTGTCTCAGAAGTATTCACGCCGCAAGCGCGATGTCTATGCCATGGTGCTCAATATGCAATAGATGGAGGATATCCAGCCCTTGCGTTAGAATCATCCCCTGTATGCAACGTTTTTCTGGAGGACAAACCCCATGGATCAAAGCAAGCCTTCGTTCTTTATCACGACGCCTATCTACTACGTCAATGCCGATCCGCATCTGGGCACGGCTTATTCCACCATCATCGCCGACGTCCAGGCTCGCTATCGCCGCTCCGCCGGCTATAACGTCAAGTTCCTGACCGGCATGGACGAGCACGGCGAGAAGGTCGCCGAGGCCGCAGCCAAGCATGGCATGACGCCGCAGGAGTGGACCGACAGCCAGGCTCCGCACTTCAAGGAGCTTTGGAGCAAACTCGAGATCTCCAACGACGACTTCATCCGCACCACCGAGCCGCGCCAGCATCATGCGGTGCAGTATCTGTGGGAGCGCATGAAGGAGTCTGGCTACCTGTATAAGGGCAGCTACGACGGTTGGTACTGTGTGCCCGACGAGACTTACTTTACCGACACGCAGGTCCAGAAGGGTGACGAGGAGTACGGCAGCGTCGGCCAGCACCTGTGCCCCGACTGTCATCGTCCGCTCGAGCGCGTGCAGGAGGAGTCCTACTTCTTCAAGCTTTCCGCTTTCCAGGACAAGCTGCTCAAGCTCTATGACGAGCATCCCGATTTCGTCGAGCCTGCATTCCGCATGAACGAGGTGCGTAGCTTTGTCGAGGGCGGCCTCAACGACCTTTCCGTGAGCCGTACGAGCTTTGACTGGGGCATCCAGGTTCCGTTCGATGAGGGCCATGTGACCTATGTGTGGTTCGACGCGCTGCTCAACTACATGACGGCTGTCGGCTACGGTGTCGACACCGACGAGGCCCGTGCCGAGCTGGCCTATCGCTGGCCTGCGCAGTTCCACATTGTGGGCAAGGACATCATTCGCTTCCACTGCGTCATCTGGCCCGCTATGCTCATGGCCATTGGCGAGGCTCTGCCCGAGCACGTCTTTGCCCACGGCTTCCTGACCGTGCGCAATGCCGAGACTGGCAAGGCCGAGAAGATGTCCAAGAGCCGTGGCAACGCCATTGCCCCGCAGGATGTTATCGACATGCTGGGCGTCGAGGGTTATCGCTACTACTTTATGACCGACGTGGTCCCCGGCACCGACGGCGCTATCAGCTTCGATCGCATGGAGCAGGTCTACAACGCCGATCTCGCTAACAGCTGGGGCAACCTCATCTCGCGTTCGCTCAACATGAGCGGCAAGTACTTTGACGGTTGCGCGCCCGCCAAGCCCGCATCGTTCGATGCGTTCGATAACCCGCTGGCAAAGATCGCCGATGGCCTGGCCGAGCGCTACATGGCCAAGATGGACGTGCTCGATTACGGTGGAGCCAAAGACGAGGTTATGGAGCTCATCCACGCCGCCAACCACTACATCGAGGACTCCGAGCCCTGGGCACTTGCCAAGGACGAGGCCAAGGCCGACGAGCTGGCGTTTGTGATCTACAACCTCCTCGAGGCCATCCGCATTGCCGCTCACCTGCTGATGCCGCTCATGCCCCAGACTTCTACCGAGGCCCTGCGCCGCCTGTCGTGCGAGGACGAGGCCGCGAGCGACGATCTCAAGGGCATTTGCGCTTGGGGTCTGCTTGCCGGTGGTCAGCCCGTCGAGAAGGGTGAGCCGCTGTTCCCGCGTCTGGGTTAAGACGCCGCGCGCCATATCGGCAATCTGCTGTTTAGGTGTAAGGGCATGGCCGCAACGGTCCATGCCCTTTTGTTTCAAGACGCCGCCACCATGCTAAGGAGGCAACTATGACAACTTCGCCTTTGGCAAACCCCACGGCAACAAGGGAGCTGCTGGAGGAGTTTGGCCTTGCGACCAAGCATCGCCTGGGCCAGAACTTCCTGATCGACAACCATGTGATCGAGCGTATTTGCGAGCTTTCCGAACTTGCGGGCGATGAGCGCGTGCTCGAGGTTGGCCCGGGCGTTGGAACGCTCACGCTTGCGCTGCTTCAGGAGGCGGCGTGCGTCACGTCGATTGAGGCCGATCCCGAGCTCGAGCCGGTGCTCGATGCCCATGCCGCCGACTATGCCAACTTCCGCTTTATCATGGGCGACGCGCTCAAGGTGTGCCCGAAGCAGATTGAGCAGGCCGCGGGCGGTGAGCCGACGGTATTTGTCGCGAACTTGCCCTATAACGTGGCAGCGACGATCATTCTGCAGTTCTTCCAGACGATGCCCGCGCTCAAGCGCGCCGTCGTCATGGTTCAAAAGGAGGTTGCCGATCGCATTGCCGCAACGCCGGGTAACAAGACCTACGGCGGCTATACGGCAAAGCTCGGCCTGTATGCGCAGGTGACGGGTCGCTTTGAGGTGCCGCCGCGCTGCTTTATGCCGGCGCCGCACGTGGACTCGGCCGTCGTGCGCATCGACCGTGTTGATGGTGTAGCGCCCGAGGGGCTTGATCGCGAGTTTGTGGCTCGCGTGATTGACGCTGCGTTTGCTCAGCGTCGCAAGACCATTCGCAATTCCATGAGCGCCAACGGCTTTGCCAAGGACGTGCTCGATGCCGCCTTTGAGGCTTGCGGCATCGCGCCCACCACACGCGCCGAGACGCTTGGCGTTGCCGATTTTGTCCGTCTAGCTCAGGAGCTAATCCATGATGCCTAATGACGAGCGCGTGACGTTTACCAAGAAAAAGAAGACGGTTGCTTGCCCCGTGCCCTTGGCGCCGCTTGCCGATACGCACGCGCACCTGCTCTCGTTTTGGGGCAAGGAAGTACCCGAGACGCTTGTGCGCGCCAAGGCTGTAGGCGTCGACCTGTTGGTGACGATCTTTGATCCCATTGCCGACAAACGCAGCGTGACGGACTATAGCGACTGGCTGGTGCGCGAGATTTTGCCGATGCGCGAGATTCCGCAGATAAAGTATCTCGCCGGTGTGCACCCCTATGGCGCGCCGGACTATACCGATGACATCCATGCACAGGTCGTTGCTGCGCTTGATGATCCCTTATGCGTCGGTATCGGCGAGATCGGTCTGGACTACCACATGGATTACGACGACGACATCGCGCCGGCGCCCCACAGCGTGCAGATTGACTGCATGGCACGTCAGCTCGAAGTTGCCGTACGCCGCAATGTGCCGGTAGAGCTGCATCTGCGTCATGAGGACACGGACGAGGAGCGCTCCTCGCATGTGGATGCGTACAACGTGTTGCGCGAGGTCGGCGTGCCCCAGGCCGGTTGCGTACTGCACTGCTTTGGCGAGGATCGCGCCACGATGGAGCGCTTTGTGGATTTGGGTTGTTACATCGCCTATGGCGGCGCGGCCACCTTTAAGCGCAACAATGATGTGCGCGAGGCATTTGCGTCAACCCCGCTCGACCGTATTTTGTTCGAGACGGATTGCCCGTATATGGCTCCGGAGCCCATTCGCGGTCTTGAGTGTGAGCCGGCAATGATTTCCATCACGGCAAACGCGCTGGTCAACGACCGTGTCGATCGTACTGGAGAGAAAGCAGAGGCAATTGCGCAAGCTGCGTGGGACAATGCCTGCAAACTTTTTCAAAAATAGTTCTTGCGTTCACGGTGGCGCTCCGTTATTCTAATTCCTGCACGCGGGCGTGGCGGAATTGGCAGACGCGTACGGTTCAGGTCCGTATGGGGGCAACCCCATGAAGGTTCAAGTCCTTTCGCCCGCACCATTGATTGAAAGAGCTCCCAGCAATGGGAGCTTTTTTGTTATGGGCCTCCTGATGGTGTCACATGGCTGCTTTGTGCGGGTATCCTAGTGCCAACGTGTGCCCATCGGAGGAGAGACCATGCTGTTATCCGGTATTATCGCTGCCCTTACGAGCCTTCTACTTCCCATCATCATTTTGTTGCTACTGCTTCCCAACGCCTGCTATGTCGTTGAACAGCAGCATGCTGTGATCATCGAGCGCCTGGGCAAGTTTAACCGCATCGTCAACGCGGGTTTCCACATGAAGGTGCCCGTGATCGACCGCAAGGCCGCCACGGTGAGTCTGCGCACCATGAAAAACGGTTTTGGGATCGACGTTAAGACCCAGGACAACGTGACTATCGGCCTTGAGGTCTCTGCTCAGTACCACGTGAGCTATGACATGGGAGCCGGCCCGGCAGATTCGGGCATCTACAAGAGCTACTACATGCTGCAGGAGCCCGTCGACCAGATGCGCGACTTCATTACCGATGCCCTGCGCTCTTCCATCCCTGTCTATACCCTTGATGAGGTCTTTGCCAAGAAGGATGACATCGCCAAGGACGTCAACGCCACCGTATCCGAGCAGATGGCCGCCTACGGCTTTACCCTCGTGTCGACGCTCATCACCAAGATCGCGCTGCCGACCGAGGTCGAGAACTCTATGAATGACATCAACGCCGCCCAGCGTAAGCGCGCTGCTGCGCAGGAGCTCGCTGAGGCCGACCGCATCAAGCGCGTTACCGAGGCGACCGCCGAGGCCGAGGCAATGGAAAAGGCGGGCGAAGGCATCGCCAACCAGCGCAAGGCCATCGCGCTGGGTATCAAGGATTCGCTCGAGATTATCCAGGAGACGGGCGTCGGCAACGATGAGGCCAACCAGCTGTTCATGTTTACGCAATGGTCCGAGATGATGACGGAGTTCGCTCGCACGGGTAAAACATCGACGGTCGTGCTGCCTAGCGACTTTTCGCAGTCGGCCTCTATGTTCGAGCAGATGCTGACCGCCGGCAAAGTTCAAAACGATTCGAAGGAGTAGGCGCGCGTGAAGTGCACCGTTGTATGCGTCGGTAAGCTCAAAGAGCGTTTTTGGAAGGATGCCTGCGCCGAGTACACCAAGCGCCTGGGCGCCTATGCCAAGGTGGATATGCGCGAGGTGGCCGATATCGACCCGGCCAAGGCGGGCGGCGTGGATGCCGCGCGCGACAAGGAGGGAGCGGCGATTCTTGCAGCCCTGCCGCCCCGAGCGCATGTGATCCTGCTGGCCATTGAGGGCAAAGAGCGCTCGAGTGAGGAACTCTCGGCGCGGCTCGATGATCTTATGTTGCGAGGCAACAGCGACATCGCCTTTGTGATTGGCGGATCGGACGGCGTGAGCGACGATGTTCGCTCACGAGCTGACGAAATGCTCAGCTTTGGACGCATTACCTTGCCGCATAACTTGGCGCGCGTGGTGCTGCTGGAGCAGGTCTACCGCGCCTGCAAGATTAGCCGTGGTGAGCCGTATCACAAATAGGTCGGCAACACGAAACAATGCCGTGGGACAATAGCTCTCGATTTGAAGAACCTGTCTGAGAGGACTATGAGATATGAAGATTGGATTTGTCGGTTTTGGCAATATGGCGAGTGCTATGGCCGATGGCTGGATTGCCGCCGGTGTGGCTGCGAGCGACATGTGTGCCTGCGCGGGCCGCTACGATGCCCTGGTTGAGCGCTGTGAGGCGCGTGGGATACTTGCCTGTCGTGATGCGGCGGAGGTTGTCGCTGTATCCGATATCGTGGTTGCTGCGGTCAAGCCGTACATGATCGAGAAGGTCTTCGCTCCGCTCAAGGATACTCTTGCCGATAAGGTCGTCCTTTCGGTCGCCTGGACTTGGGACAGTGCCAAGTGGGAGCAGGTCCTGCCGGGTGTCGCGCACATCTCGACGGTCCCCAATACACCGGTTTCGGTGGGCGAGGGCGTCATCGCCTGCGAGAAGTCCTCTACGCTCAACGGCGAGCAGCGTGCCGTGGTGCTCGACCTGCTCGGAAAGCTTGGCACTGTCGTTGAGCTCGATACGAGCTTGCTGTTTGTGGGCGGTACCGTGGGCGGTTGCGCCCCGGCATTTGTTGCCATGGCGATTGAGGCCCTGGGCGACGCGGCCGTCAAGCACGGCATTCCGCGCGCCGACGCCTATCGCATTGTGAGCCAGATGGTTCTGGGTACGGCGAAACTGCAGCTTGCAACTGGGCAGCATCCTGCGGCGATGAAGGATGCCGTGTGCTCGCCCGGCGGCGCAACCATCAAGGGCGTCGTCGCGCTCGAGGACGCCGGCATGCGCAGCGCCCTGGTCAAGGCCATCGACGCCACCCTTCAGTAAACCTGCCATTTAGGGACAGGTTTATTTTGGCAGGTTTTTCCTGCGGTTTTATCTCTATAGCGAAAAGCGCCCCGCAACCGGGTTGATACCGGTTGCGGGGCGCTTGCGTTTGCCCAGATGAAACCGACCAAAATAAACCTGTCCCTAAATGGCAGGTTAGTCCCAGAAGCTGTCTTGATCTTCTTCGGATTTGGGCCCGCGGTCGACGTAGAGCTTATGGGTGCGCTTCTCCATTACAAAGGCAAGAATCGCAAACAGCAGGATGCCGCCGGCGAAAAGGATGGCAAAACCGGTGCGGGTGCCAAACAAAAAGGAAAAAACTGCGTCCATTGGGTGCCTTCTTGCGTAGTTGAGTTGGGTCGTAAACGCTCATAAGTATATACTTGCCCATACATGTACAAGGTTGCAACCTAAATGGAATGTATATCGCCGGAGGATCTAATGCTTGATATCAAGTTTGTTCGCGAGAACCCCGATGCCATCGATACCGCCATGGCTAACCGCCAGACGTCTTGGGATCGCGAGAAGTTCTTTGAGCTCGACGATGAGCGTCGTGCCGTCATCACCGAGGTCGAGGAGCTCCAGGCCACGCGTAATGCCGAGTCCAAGAAGATCGGCGCCCTGATGAAGGAGGGCAAGAAGGACGAGGCCGAGGCCGCCAAGGAGGCCGTGCGCGCCGTCAACGAGAAGATCGACGGTCTGGCCGAGCGCCGCACCGCTCTCGAGCAGGAGCAGTACGACTTTATGGCTCACCTGCCCAACATTCCTTGCGAGGCCACCCCGTACGGCAAGGACGAGGACGAGAACATCGAGCGCCGTCGTTGGGGCACCCCGCGTGTGTTCGACTTCGACTTTAAACCGCACTGGGATCTGGGCACCGACCTCGACATCCTCGACTTCGAGCGCGGCAACAAGCTCTCCGGTAGCCGCTTCACCGTTCTCGGTGGCGCCGGCGCCCGTCTGGAGCGCGCCCTCATCAACTTCTTCCTCGATACACACACCAGCCGTGGTTTTAAGGAGTGGTGGCCGCCCATCGTCGTCAAGCGCCAGACCATGTTTGGCACGGGCCAGCTGCCCAAGTTCGAGGACGACGCCTATCATGTCTCGGGCGATAACTTCCTGATCCCCACCGCCGAGGTCGTGCTTACCAACCTGCACGCCGGCGAGGTTCTCGATGCCGACACCCTGCCGCGCCGCTACACCGCCTTCACCCCCTGCTTCCGCGAGGAGGCCGGCTCCGCTGGTCGCGACACCCGCGGCATCATCCGCCAGCACGAGTTCGACAAGGTCGAGATGGTCAAGTTTGCCAAGCCGGAGGAGTCCGACGAGGAGCTCGAGAGCATGACCGCCGAGGCCGAGTTCCTGCTTCAGCAGCTGGGTCTTCCGTATCGCGTGATTAGCCTGTGCACCGGCGACTTGGGCTTCTCTGCCCGTCAGACCTACGACATCGAGGTCTGGCTGCCGAGCTACAACGCCTACAAGGAGATTAGCTCCTGCTCCAACTGCGGCGACTTCCAGGCCCGCCGCGCCAACATCAAGTATCGCGATCCCGAGAACTTCAAGGGCTCGCGCTACCTGCACACCCTTAACGGTTCCGGTCTACCGGCTGGCCGCACCATGGCCGCCATTCTGGAGAACTACCAGAACGCCGACGGCACCATTACGATCCCCGAGGTTCTGCGTCCTTACATGGGCGGCCTCGAGAAGATCGAGCCGGTCGCGTAGGTTTGCTGCATAAGCGATTTGCGGGGGCGCCCCTATCCGGGGCGCCTTTTTTGTGCGCGGAGCCTTACCATGTCGCGCGGACAGCTCAATAGAAAATACACGAACAAGTGTTCTGTATACGATCGTCTACCTGCTATGCTTTTACTAGATACGAGCGAGAGAAGGGGATGTGATGGACCTGTTTGATGAGCGGGTAGTTTTGTTTGAGAGCGATGAAGGTGGGGAGCACCTGCTAGTTACGTGTGAGCCATCGGGTATGGGTGGCTTGGTGGTGAGGCAAACGAGTGAGGGTCCGTTGACCCAATGGTGCTTTGAGGAGTCGCCACATGTAGTTGAGACCTTTGTGACGCATGAAGGGCTTGCAACACTCGAACGGTTCTATGGAGTCGGGACTTCTAACCAGGTGGCACGCATGCTGAGTATCTCGTTTGCCGAGTATGATTGCGCCCAGCGGGTGCGCTCGCTATTGAGGGAACTCGGTGTTGGGTTCGATGTGGTTGAAAAGCCGATCGATCGTATGGGAAACGGTGATACATGCGGAGCTGCATGAGGAAAATGGGCTAGAAAAAAATCAAGATTGTGCTTGACTCCAATTAACTAAAATGGTTTCATATGTCTTGCGCTGCGGCGTTACCTCAGCTGGATAGAGGGTCTGACTACGAATCAGAACGTCATAGGTTCGAATCCTATACGCCGCACCAATCGAACTTGAAGCCTCCGGCAACGGGGGCTTTTCTTTTTTGGAAGCCATGCATGGATTCGAACCTCGGTCGAGGCGCGAGCGTAAAGAAAACGCGGAGCGTTTTTAGCGAGCGGGCGAGCGCGCCGGCAGGCGGGCGAAGCCGGTGCGGATCCGCGAAGCGGATGCGCGGAATCCTATACGCCGCACCAATTGAACTTTAAGCCTCCGGCAACGGGGGCTTTTCTTTTACGCCGCCATTCGACCCCAGACACTCGACTGGAATCGTGCGCCTCCGCCCGCGGGAGACTATTTCTTATCGACTCGTGTAAGATTCCGAGTAGATGTCGCGGTCCATCCGCGACCACTCCTTCGCTAGACGACCGATCAGGGTGATATTTCGTGGCAGAGCGTCCGACATACAAGCTCAGGTTTCTCGACCCCAAAAAGCGTTTTCCATCGATGCCAGAGCAACCCGCGGGGCGCTCGTATGGTGTTGTCTGGAAAGTTTTTGGCGAGGATCCTAAAGAGTCTTGCTACGTCGTCGAATTCGTAGGCAAAAGCCACATATCGCTTTTGGGCTACGTGAGCGTGTCAGGTGAGGTCTATAAGGTTGACGGCCCTGTTCAGAAAGTGCCATTGCCCAAGAACCCCGACATGAAATTGGTCCTTGATGAGTCCGATTCCAGTGTTGGCGAGATTTTGGTGCGGGGAGCCAACGGCGCAATGCGCGCTTGCGCGCGAACGGCCGGCTCTCCCGAAGGGCCCATGCGTGAGCAGTCCGACCACGAGACATGGAATTCGAGCCGTGCTCTCCCTTATGGCGAGTTTATGGCCTCGATGTTCTTGCGCTACGTGATATTTGCCGACCCCAAAAACGCCCTTGCGAACACGGTACCTGCCGACGAGCTCGATGAGGGTATAAAAAACACCGCCAACAAGATCAAACTCGTAAAGTTGCCCGAGCCGGTCGAGGTGTTTTTGGGCTTTAACACGGCACCGCTCCCCGATGCTATCGAGACGCTGCTCTACCGCGTTGACCATGCCGATAATCCGAGCGGTATCGAGCGTTATGCCGCCGCCCTTATGAGCGAGGTCGATTTGCCCCGACTGCGCACCATCGCTGCCAAGTCCGAGATGGGCCTAGCGCGTATCGACCGCTCAAAGCTGTTCTATCTCAATTTTGATCGTAGCCTGCTGGACCAAGACGAGATTGACATGCTGCTTGCTATCGAGTGTCGTCTTAACCGCCTCTCCGGCATCCTTGAGCGTATTGGGGCAGGGTTGGGCCCCGTTGCCTCGTCGCCAAGCTTTGAGGGCTGCTCGCTCTTTGACCTATGGCATATCAGCAAGACGACAAACGACGTTCCTCGCCTGCTCGAAACGCTGTCGAATGACAACCCGTGGGCCAAACCGGGGACGGTTGCGTGCCAGCCGGGTGGCGAGTGGGACGTTCGCACCCGCTTTGCACGTATCGTAGAAGCACTCAACGTGGTCACGCGGCTCGACTACACCTATCGAGCGAACGTCGCCGAGGGCATCATGCTGGTTCGATTTGGCCGCACGGTTGTCGATGCTATGCCGCAGCGCGAATACGATGCTCAAGATGATGCCTGGCGCGAGGTGGATGAGCCTAAGCGCGCAGCATGGGCCACCGAGCACGATGCGCGCGTGGCGCTCACGCTAGCAGCGGCTTGTTTTGCTGCCGGTGCCAGCATTACGCGCTGCTACGTTCAGATTGCGGCTCCCGATGGCGAGCAGGGCGAGCGCATCATTGCAACATATTCCTTTGGGCGTGCGGCCTATCTGGCCAATTGCGTTCCCGCCGCTAAGAATTTTGAAAGCATGGATATGGATGATATGCCGTGCAAGCGCATGCTTGAGGCATATGAGTCGGACGCGCCGGATGCGATTGAGCCCGCTGAGGTTCATGCTCGTCCGCGTGACGACCACCGTTCGCTGCCGCCGGCGTTGCGCGACCTGCTGCTTGCCGATACGGCTGATGAGCTTGAGGTTATGGAGGAGGGCGATGACCCGTATGTGGCGCGCGTCGCTGAGTTGCGCGAGCGGGCAAAAGTCGACCGCGCGGGTGCGTTTGAGGGCTTTTCCCGTCTTGTTGAGGAGCTGGAGGCCAAGTGCGCCGTTGCCGAGCTTTTGGCGACAGGACCGGTCCAGACGCTGTTTTGCGACAACCAACTGGTGCGTATGGTGCTGCCGGTAATGGAGGAAGACCGCTCCGTTCGTATTTTGCGCGCTCCCGATGCGCTGTACTTTGCCCAGCATGAGATTTGCAGCTTTTACGCCGATCAGGAGGATTTTGAGCGGGCATTGCCCGAGGTGCGTCATCTTTACGATCTGGCGCGCTCATCCATGCAATCACACTTTGCACTCATCAACGTGCTGGCGCGTCTGGAGCGCTATGACGAGGTCATTGAGGTGGCGCGCCACGGCCTGCGCATTGCCAGTGACCGTTCCTCAATCGGCTACCTGTTCTATCGCCTAGCGTTTGCCTACTGGAACTGCGATCAGCTCGAGCTGGCGTTGGCGTGCTACCGCTTGGTACCGCGCGGCGAGGAGTCGGGTAGCAACGCACTGGAGGAAATGCAGGGCCTTATGAACGAGATGGGTGTCAATGAGCCACCGACGTTCGAGGAAGCGGTTGAGACCATCAGTAAGGCGGGGCTCGAACTGCCGCCGGTGCCCGCCGTGTCAAACCAGCTGGCAGACGCTGCTGTGCAGCTGGTCGATAACGGGTTCTTTTTCCTGGCACGCGTCTGCATCTTCCAAATGTGGCGCACGATGGGAAACGATGAGCTCGGATCCCTCAGCCGGTCGTTGGGATAGGGGTTTGATTTATGGGGGAGGAAAGCCGGCCGGCCAATTATCAAAATTTCCCCTTGCCCGGATTCGAGTGTTTGGTTACTATGGAACGGCTGTTACGGAGAGCTGACCGAGAGGCCGAAGGTGCTCGCCTGCTAAGCGAGTATGCCCCAAAAGGGCATCTGGGGTTCGAATCCCCAGCTCTCCGCCAGTACGAATTTGAAAAAGGGCTCCGAAAGGGGCCCTTTTTGGTATGGAGAACGTTAGCTGGGGATTCGAACCCGAGAGGGCACGGGCGTTAAGCAAACGCGAAAGCGTTTGTAGCCCGTGGGCGAAAAGCCGCTAGGCTTTGAAGCCGGAGGGCATGCGTAGCATGCCCGGACATCCCCAGCTCTCCGCCAGTATGACTTGAAAGAAGGGTCCCATTTGGGCCCTTTTTTGATTAGAAGAATGTTAACTGGGGATTCGAAACCTCAAAAAATGAGGCGCCCCGTTGGACGCCTCATTTGGTTCGATGTGATATCGCTTTGGCCCTACACCTCAGGAGCCTTGGCTACGGTCTCGCTCTCGGCTGTGAGCGGGCGGTTGTCGATGCGGCGGCCCAGGCGGTCGAGCTTCACGAGCAGCCACTCGATGGGATTGGGCCCCGTTCCTTCCTCGTCGGCAACCAGGTCCATGACGGCAATCTTGGTGCCGTCCTGCTTAAGCGTAACGCTGCCCACCTTATCGCCAACATGCACCGTGCCCGAAAGGTCATCGTAGCTAACCTTTTCGGTCACTTCGCCGGCGAGTGAGAACACCGTTGCCTGCGCGGTGGGGTCGGCAAGCGTGGCGTCGATCGTTTTGTCTGTCCAGTCGGTTTGACTGACACGTGCCATCAGCGGATTTCCGTTGGCGGTCTTCTTTTGCGTATTGGCGATTTCGACCGTTACCTTGTGGTCGTAATACCAACTAGCAAGTGTGGCCGTATCGGCAAAACGCTGGTCGGTGGTGCTGGAGTCCAAGACAACGGTATAGATCTCGTCGCCATCGCGATTGTAGGCGCTTGCAAAGCAGTATCCGGCATCGTCGGTGGTGCCGGTCTTACCGCCGATATTGCCGTCTTGGTCCAATAAAACATTGTGCGTATCCATGGAATGCGAATGATCGGAGCCGTCGGCGCCCGTCACTTCGATCCAGGGATCTTTGCTCGCCATGACTTCGCGAATCGTGTCGTCCTTCATGGCCTCTTGCATCATCAATGCCACATCGTGTGCGGTTGAATGCATATCGCCGGCCCATTCGTCAAAATCCAGCCCGTGCGGGTTCTCGAAGAGCGTTCCCGTGCAGCCGAGCTTCTTGGCCTGCTCGTTCATAGCTTTTACAAACGTAGCGACGGCATCTTTGGTCTTGGGGTCAAGTTTTTTGCCCACGTGTTCGGCAAGCGCGATGGCGGCGTCGTTGCCTGAGGGGATCATCAGGCCGCGCAGCGCTTGCTCGACGGTGAGCTCGTCGCCTTCGAGGAGTCCCGCGGTCGAGTTGCCTACGGTTGCCGCCGCGTTGCTCACGGTGATTTTCTCGTCCATTTTGCAGTTCTCGACCGCGAGGATTGCAGTCATGACCTTGGTGATAGAGGCGATTTTGACTTGCTCGTCGGCGCTACGGGCATAGTAGACGGTGCCGTTTTTACCCATGACAAACGCATTGGAGGCATCGATATCGGGCAGGTCTTCGGCTGCAATGCCGCGTGCATCGGCGGCTTTGCCGCAGATGTTATCGGTCGTGAGCACTTGGGCGCCGGCGACGGACGGAATACCGGCGACAAGGGCGACGGCGCAGGCAAGGCCAACGGTCAGCTGCGCGGAACGCTTTACAAGAGGGGTAAGATGCTTCACTGATTTCGCTTTCGACGGGATGGTCTCCTTTGGCTCTAGAGTATATCGTTTACCGGCTGTGCCGCTTGGGGTTTGGCGCGTAAGGTTTATCTTCGTGTCTGAGCGGACGCTTGGGTGTGCACGGTCGATATGATTGCCCGTCGCGTATCGAGGAGGTCCTTACAAATACTTGACAATACGCTCACGCATATATGAGCTGCGATTTTTACTATCGATACTGCTGATTTGATATCGATGTGGAGGTATGCGGTATGACGGCTGCTGCGGCTGTGGGGCCCACGGAGCTCGAGGAGCTAATGGAAGCGCAGGCCGAGGCCGCGCATGAGCGCGAAGTTGGGGATGCGACTCGCCCCACGGCAGAGGACCTTGCCACCTCGCCGACGCGCATCGATGTCGAGGGCCTCGACCTGTTCTATGGCGATCACCACGCGCTTAAGGATGTGTCCATCAAGATCCGCGACAAGCAGATTACCTCGTTTATCGGTCCTTCGGGCTGCGGCAAGTCGACGTTGCTGCGTTGCTTTAACCGCATGAACGATGGCATCAAGGACTGCCGCATCGAGGGCAAGATTGCGCTCGATGGTCAAGATATCCTGGGCGATTACGACATCTGCCGCCTTCGCCAGCGCGTGGGCATGGTGTTCCAGCGCCCCAACCCGTTTCCCATGAGCATCTACGACAACGTCGCCTATGGCCCCCGCGGTATGGGTGTGCGCGATCGCGCTGTGCTGGATGAGCTGGTCGAGGATTCCCTGCGCCGCGCTGCCCTGTGGGACGAAGTCAAGGACAAACTCAAGGAGTCTGGTCTGGGGCTTTCGGGCGGACAGCAGCAACGTTTGTGCATCGCCCGCGCACTTGCCGTGCAGCCCGATATTCTGCTGATGGACGAGCCGACCTCGGCGCTCGACCCTGTGTCGACGCTCGTGGTGGAGCAGCTGGCCTGCGAGCTCAAAGAGACCTGCACGCTCGTGGTCGTTACACACAATATGCAGCAGGCGGCGCGCATATCCGATTCCGTCGCGTTTTTCTTGCTAGGTGAGTTGGTGGAGCACGCGCCCACCGCTCAGCTTTTCAAAAATCCTACTGACCCGCGTACGGCGGATTACTTGACGGGACGTTTTGGCTGATACCATCTAGTAAAGGTACCTTTAGGATTAAGATGCGGTCATGCCGGCCGCAAAGGGGTTCAACATGATCTATTACGTCGAGGACGATGACAACATCAGGGATTTGACGGTCTATGCACTGCGCAAGCAGGGGATCGAGGCCGAAGGCTTTTCGTGCGACGGTGAGTTTAAGGCTGCCGTGGCGCGACGGGTGCCCGATGCTGTGCTGCTCGATATCATGCTGCCCGATACCGATGGCTTGGCGATTATGCGTCGCCTGCGTGCCGATCGCCTGACGGAGACGGTGCCCATCATGATGCTTACCGCCAAGGATACCGAGCTCGACAAGGTGATGGCGCTCGATGGCGGTGCCGACGATTACCTGACTAAGCCGTTTTCGCTCATGGAGCTTGCGAGCCGCTGCCGCGCACTGCTGCGTCGCGGCGGCATGGTCAAGCAGGCGAGCGATGTGCTCAGCGTGGGCGATATCGTGCTTTCGCCCAGCCATCGCGAGGTGACCGTTGCCGGCGAGCCGCTTAAGCTCACCCTGCGCGAGTTCGACCTGCTCGAGTACCTCATGCGCAAGCCCGGCGTGGTCTTTACCCGCGAGTCGTTGCTGCAGAGCGTGTGGGGCTGGGACTTCGACGGCGGTTCGCGCACCGTTGACGTGCACGTGCAGACGCTTCGCCAAAAACTGGGCGAGCATGCCAGTGCCATCGAGACCGTGCGCGGCGTGGGCTACCGTTTGGCCGAGCCTTCTGCCGGTGACGGTGCCGAAGGTGACGACACCGCGGCCACCGCATCGGAGGAGTAGCCCGTGGTCTTCGCCCCCCAGGGAAAACATACGCTGTCGCACCGCGTTTTTGTGACGATCTTTGTTTGCGCCATGGCGGTTATCGTGGCGTTTACGGTGCTGGGTGCGTTCTTTGTGCAAAACACCTTGGCGGATGCCACGAGTGCCAATCTGGCGCAGGAAACCGAGCTCATTGCTGCCGCCCTCGACGAACAGCAGGAGCCCATCCCGTTCTTGCGTAGCCTCGATCGCGAGGACTTGCGCATTACGCTGATTAACAAGGATGGATCGGTTGCCTACGACAACGAGGCGTCGCCTTCCTCACTGCCCAACCATGGCGATCGCCCCGAGGTCATCGAGGCCTTTGAGAGTGGTTTGGGTTCCGCGGAGCGTGCAAGCTCTACGCTCGCCGAGATTATGCTGTATCGCGCCGTCGCCCTTGATAACGGCCAGGTTGTCCGCTTGGCGCAAGCCCAGCCTGGCGTTGCGGCGATTTTGCTGTCGATGGTGGCGCCGATGCTGCTTATCGCAGCAGCGGGTGCAGTACTCTCGTTTTTTATGGCGCGTCGCGAGTCCCGTGCAATCATCGCGCCGTTGCAAGAGGTGGATTTGGACCACCCACGCCGTAGCTATGAGCACGCCTATGCCGAGATGGTCCCCATGCTTGAGCGTATCGAGTCGCAGCGCCAGGAACTCAAGCGCCAAATGGCGGTGCTAGCGGACAACGACCGAATGCGCCGCGAGTTCACGGCCAATATCACCCATGAGCTCAAGACCCCGCTTACCGCGATTTCGGGCTATGCCGAGCTTATTGCAAACGGCATGGTTGAGGGCGAGGACGACTTGCGCAACTTTGGTGGCCGCATCTATCGCGAGGCGGGCCGCCTGGCAGCGCTCGTCAACGACATTCTTACGCTTTCCAACTTGGACGAGGCGGAGCGAGCATCCGAGGGCGAGGCGGTGCCCATTGGGTCCACAGAACCCATCGAGCTCTCTCGCGCCATTTTGACGGTGGAACAGCGTCTTGAGCAAGTTGCCCGGCAGTCGAATGTGACCATTGGGCACGAGACGAAGCCCATGGTGATCGAAGGCGTGCCGCGCCTGATTGACGAGCTGATCTACAACCTTGCAAGCAACGCCATTCGCTACAATCGACCCGGCGGTACGGTTACGCTGCAGTGCGGCACCAACGACGAAGGCCATCCGTTCCTCGCGGTCGCCGACACGGGAATCGGTATCGCGCCTGAAGAACAGGGCAAGGTATTTGAGCGGTTCTATCGCGTGGACAAGAGTAGGTCCAAGGCACGCGGCGGAACCGGCCTGGGGCTTGCCATTGTCAAGCATGCGGCCCTGTATCATCACGCTACGCTCGATCTGTCGAGCGAGTTGGGCGTGGGAACCACCATTACGGTGACGTTTCCCATACAGCAGGACGAGCCATTCGCATAGCGATACAACATAGATATTGATGCAGACGCCGCATTTGACTTTCGGGTGCGGCGTTGTTGTGCAATTTTACGATTGCTTCCGACATTTTTACAGGAGAGCCTGTTTCTTATGTATAGAGTTTGGTCTCGGTAAAAAGATGCGATAACATACGGACAGTTTTGTCAATCCGAACTGGGGAAATGAAAGGCAAGCTGCATGACCCTTCTCGAACTGTTCCAGCTGCTCAAAAAGCACCTCAAGCTGGTCATCACCCTTCCGGTGGTCTGCGCGATCGCCATGGGCATCGTGTCCTTCGTTGCGATGGACAACACCTATACCGCGACGACGAGCATGTACATTCTCGCCAAGACCGACGATAGCGGTCAGATGAGCTACAACGATCTCTCGGCGAGCCAGATGCTTTCCAACGATATCGCCACGCTGCTGGATAGCGATAGCGTTAAGAGCGGCGCCGCCAAGGAACTGGGCCTCACCGATCTGGATGACTACAAGGTGTCTGTTTCCTCCGAGACCACCACGCGTGTCATTACGCTTTCGGTTACCGGCACCGATGCCAAGGAGACGGCTGAGGTCGCAAAGGCCATAGCTAGCTCGGTGAGTACGGTCGCTCAGAACGTCGGCGCTGCCCAGAGCATCAACGTTATCGACGAGGCTAAGACCCCCGAAGCCCCCAGCGGTCCCAAGCGTATGCTGTACGTTGCTGTCGCGTTCCTCGCGGGCATCTTTATCGCAGTTGCCTATGTCGTTTTGGCAGACATGCTCAATACCCGCATCCGCGGTGCAGAAGAGGCAGAAGAGCTCCTGGGCATTCCCGTTGTTGGCCGAATTCCGGCTATGAAAGGTGGTAAATAGGCATGGCTAAGGCAAAGAACACCGATAAGCTCGTTGTACAGAATGCCGCCAAGACCCTTCTGGCCAACATCCGCTTTGCGAGCGTGGATGACCCCATTCGCACCATTACCGTCACGTCCTCGATTCCCAACGAGGGTAAGTCTACGGTTTCCATCAACCTTGCCCAGGCTATCGCCACCAGCGGCAAGAGCGTCCTGCTGGTCGAGGCTGATATGCGTCGCAGGTCCCTTGCCGATATGCTCGGCGTCCGCTCCCGCGGCGGACTCTATGCAGTCCTTTCCGAGCAGGTTTCTATTGACCAGGCGATTGTCGAGACGGGTCAGAAGAACTTCTATTTCCTCGATGCCGAGCCTCATATTCCCAATCCTGCTGACATCATCGTCTCTCACCGCTTTGCCAAGCTGGTAAAGGCACTGTCCGCCAAGTTCCAGTACGTCATCTTTGATGCTCCCCCGGTCGGCACCTTCATCGATGCTGCCGAGATCGCAAGTCTGACCGACGGTGCGCTTTTTGTCGTGCGTGAGGATTTCACCAAGCGCGAGGAGGCGCTCAACGCCATCGGTCAGCTTAAGAAGTCCGAGAAGGTCAAGCTCATCGGTACCGTTATGAACTACTGTGAGACCGAGACCAGCGAGTATTACTACTCCTACTACACCAAGGACGGTAAGAAGGTGAAGAAGGGCTCCGACGATCAGGGGACTTCCAAAAAGGGCATCTTCACCAACCGAGCAAACGTTTAGTTGATTAAGGCTGACCTATGCGTGACATTCATTGCCATATCTTGCCGGGTGTAGACGACGGCGCCGCCGATCTCGATGAGAGCTTGGCGATGCTCGAGGCTGCCAAGCGGGCCGGTGTAACCAGAATCGTTTGCACTCCTCACTGCCGTGATCCCTATTTTGATTACGACAAGATGTGGGATGCCTTTGAGCTGCTGCGTGATAACGCTGACGGTTTTCCGCTCCAGATGGGCTTCGAGGTCAACCATCGAAAGCTCGTTGAGCTTGGTATCGATGCCGCGGAGCACTTGCATTTCGATGGGACCAACGAGTTTCTGCTCGAACTTTCGACGCATGCCGATGCGTATGCGTTTAGAGAGTACGAGAACACGATCTACGACTTGCAGTGTCGCGGTTGCCAGGTGATTATTGCCCACCCTGAGCGCTACCGTGCCATTCAAAAGGACGTAAGCATTGCTAAGCGTCTGGTCGACATGGGCTGTAAGCTGCAGGCTTCTGCCGACTTTATTGCGGGTGGGCGCTTTGGTCGCGAGAAAAAGCCGGCGCAGCGCCTGTTCGATCAAAATCTGTACAGCTTTATCGCGAGTGACGCCCATAACGTGGGCCACTACGATTGCCTGGCAAAAGCGCGTGCGAAGTTTAGCGTGCGCGGGGCTCATTTTCGCTAAAATCTGTCCCTAACGTTCTTACTGAATGAAGGGGCCGCCTTGGATATCCAACTTAAGACAGGTTGCTTTGAGGACGCGGCGCTGGTGCGCCGCGCCGTTTTTATGGACGAACAAGGCTATGAAAACGAGTATGACCAGATTGGCGAGGACCCGGGCTGCATCCATGTGACGCTGTATGTGGATGGCCAACTCACCGGCTGCTCGCGCGTGTTTCCCGAGGAGCTGGAGCGCGCGGCAGATGCGGAGGCTCCGGTGCCACCGGCGTGCGACTTGGACGAAGGCGTCGCCGCGGGGGAGACCTACATTATGGGGCGCGTCGCCGTGCTGCCGGCTATGCGTCGTCGCGGGTTGGCAAGCGCGATCGTCGAGGCCAGCGATACATGCGCACGCGATGCCGGCGCTAAACTTATTAAGCTGCACGCGCAGGAATACGTGTTGCCGCTCTATGAAAAGGCTGGCTACACACAAATTGCCCCGGTTGACTACGAAGACGAGGGCCAGCCCCATGCCTGGATGGCCAAGCGCGTAGATGGCAGATAGGGACGTTCCTTTTCTGTCGACAGTTGGGGACACCCCTTGGCAATTGGCGCATCGGAGTGCTCGGACATACAGTTTTTCGATTCCGCATGTATATATGCGCGCTAATGGGTTATAAAATCTAAGTCTGAACATAGCAGGTCTGCGATACGGCTCGGGTAACCGGGCTGTTTTTGCGGACGGGGATAGCGCGAAAGGACTGCACATGCGTCAATTTAAGACTGAGAGCAAAAAGTTGCTCGACCTCATGATCAACTCCATCTACACCAACAAGGAAATCTTCCTGCGCGAGCTTATCTCTAACGCGAGCGACGCCGTCGACAAGCTCAACTTTAAGAGCCTGCAGGATCCGAGCGTCAAGCTCGACCAGGGCGACCTGGCTATTCGCGTCTCCTTTGATAAAGACGCCCGCACCATTACCATCTCGGATAACGGCATTGGCATGACCGCCGAGGAGCTCGAGCGCAACCTGGGCACCATCGCCCATTCCGGCTCCGAGGAGTTTAAGACCGAGAACGCCGAGCAGCAGGGCTCGGATGTCGACATCATCGGACAGTTTGGCGTGGGCTTCTACTCGGCCTTTATGGTCGCCAGCCACGTGAAGGTGGTCAGCCGCGCTTATGGCGAGGATGTCGCCCATGTGTGGGAATCCGACGGTCTTGAGGGCTATACCATCGAGGACGGCGAGCGCGCCGAGCACGGCACCGATGTCATCCTGACGCTGCGCGAGAACGAGAAGCTCGACGCCGATGGCGAGGCCGAGACCTACGATCGCTTCCTGACCGAGTGGGGTCTCAAGAGCCTGATTCAGCAGTACAGCAACTATGTGCGCTACCCGATCCAAATGATGGTCTCCAAGAGCCGCCAGAAACCCAAGCCCGAGGACGCGCCGGAGGATTACAAGCCCGAGTACGAGGACTACCAGGAGCTCGAGACCGTTAACTCCATGACACCGATCTGGAAGAAGCGCAGCTCCGATGTTGAGCAGCAGGACTATGACGAGTTCTACAAGTCTACGTTCCACGACTTTGACGATCCTGCGCGCACCATCAGCTTCCACGCCGAGGGTACGCTCGAGTACGACGCCCTGCTGTTTGTGCCGGGCCGCGCGCCGTTCGATTTGTACAGCAAGGACTACGAGAAGGGCCTGGCGCTCTACAGCTCCAACGTCCTGATCATGGAGAAGTGCGACGACCTGCTTCCCGACTACTATAACTTTGTCCGCGGCGTCGTGGATTCCGCCGACGTGTCGCTCAACATCTCGCGCGAGACGCTGCAGCAGAACCGTCAGCTCAAGGCCATCGCCAAGCGTGTGGAAAAGAAGATTACCGCCGACCTTGAGGATATGCGTGACAACGACCGCGAGGCCTACGAGAAGTTCTTTGAGAACTTTGGCCGTGGCCTTAAGTACGGCATCTATTCGAGCTATGGCATGAAGGCCGATGAGCTCGCCGACTTGCTGCTGTTCTGGTCTGCCAAGGAGCAGAAGATGATTACCCTGGCCGAGTATGCCAAGGGCATGCCCGAAGATCAGAAGGCCATCTACTACGCCGCCGGCGACTCGCGTGAGCGCTTGGCCAAGATGCCCGTGGTAAAGGGTGTGCTCGACCGAGGCTATGACGTGCTGCTGCTGACGCAGGATGTAGATGAGTTCACGTTCCAGGCTATGCGTGAGTACGTTGCCGTCGATATGCCCAAGATCTACGAGGACGATGCTGCCCGCGAGGCTGCCGAGAAGGCCGTTGCCGACGGTGCCGAGCCCGAGGTCGAAGATCGTCACCTGGAGCTCAAGAATGTCGCTACCGGCGATCTTGACCTGGCGACCGAGGACGAGAAGAAGGAGGCCGAGGACGCAACTAAGGAGAACGAGGACCTCTTTAGCGCCATGAAAGAGGCACTCGGTGACAAGGTCGAGAAGGTCGCTGTCTCTGCGCGCCTGACCGATGCTCCCGCGTGCATCACCACCGAGGGTCCGCTTTCGCTCGAGATGGAGAAGGTACTTCAGAAGGGTCCCGAGGGTGCGCCCGACGGTATGCCCAAGAGCCAACGCGTGCTCGAGCTCAACGCCAAACACCCGGTCTTTGCCAAGCTCGTCGCCGCTCAGAAGGCGGGCGACGCCGACAAGATTAAGCAGTACTCCGGCCTGCTCTATGACCAGGCTCTGCTCGTCGAGGGTATTTTGCCCGAGGACCCCGTTGCCTTCGCGGCGGCTGTCTGCGAGCTTATGTAACTTAAGTTACGCGGTTCTACGAACCGCGTAACGGCTCGACGCTGCAAACGCCCCTAAGCGGCAATCTGACGTTCAATCGTCGGTCGCGTACCGAAGTACGCTTCCCTCCTCTTTCACGTCACCTTGCTCGCTCAGGGGCGTTTTCGCTGACTTATGCTCAACCTACGACGCTTTCATGGTCCTAAGTAGTCATTGGGGACGTTCTTAAATGACTAGTCGTTGGGGACGTTCTTGTTTGACTGGTCGTTTAAGAACGTCCCTAATGACTAAAGAACGTCCCCAATGACTAGTTGGGTTGCTAATTTGTGCGGGTTGTGGTTTTGTGACCTGCTGAAATTTAAGATACTGTACAACTGTACGTTAACTCATCTTCGTAGTATATTGCTACCCGCAAAACTCAATACCATTGTGCATCGAGACGTTAAAACGCCTTCGTACAATGGTTGTCGATAGTACGATTCGATTCAACGACAGGATGGATGGTCCAAGCGTGAGTCTCGGCAGCAAACTATCCGATGCAAAGGTTTCCTTTGCAATCTTTAAACGCGACATCAAGCGATTGATCGTGAACCCCGTCGCCCTGGTGGTTACCCTCGGCGTGTGTGTTATTCCCTCGCTGTATGCCTGGTACAACATCGTTGCCAACTGGGATCCGTACGGAAACACCCAGGGTATCAAGATTGCCATCGCCAACAACGATCAGGGCACCCAAAACGACATGGTGGGCGAGCTCAACGCGGGCGATAAGGTCGTCGATCAGCTCAAGGAGAACGATCGGCTGGGCTGGACCTTCGTCGATTCGGCGGCCGATGCCAAAGAGGGCGTCGAGAGCGGTGAGTACTATGCGGCCATCGTAATCCCCAAGAACTTCTCGGATAACCTGGTTTCGATGCTCGACGGCAACTACCATCAGCCCAAGCTTACGTACTACGTCAATGAGAAGAAGAGCGCTATTGCGCCGAAGGTTACCGACACCGGCGCAAGCACCATCGAGGAGCAGATCAACTCGGAATTTGTCTCCACGGCGGGCGAGACCGTCGCGGGCATTGCCAAAGATGCTGGCATCGACCTTAAAGACAAGGCAACCCAGACCCAGGATTCGCTGGCGGGCTCGGTGTCCGAGGCGTCTGATACCCTGGGCGAAGTACGCGATTCCATTGGCGACATGAACACCGCCATCGACAAGACAAGCAGCTCGATTGCTTCGGCCGATGCTGCGTTGGCGGGCCTGCAGGGACAGGCGCCTTCGCTAACGCAGGCAATTGCTCAGGGCAACGACCTGCTGGGCGAAGCTCGCACCACGGCTGGCAAGTCCATCACCTCGCTTTCCAAGGCGCTCTCGGAGGGCAGCGCCGCGTTGAGCAAGACATCGGTTTCTGCGAACGCCGCGGTCGGAAAGATGACGGGTGCTTTGACGTCCACAACCACCCGCATCGACAACTCGCTCGGATCGCTTCAGGCGACGATCGACCATAACAAGATTCTTATCGACCATCTGCAGGGGCTGGCTGACAGTGCGCCGACGGGCTCGGAAGAAGTTAATAAGCTGATCGCGTCTGCGGTTGATATGCTTCGAGGGCAAAATGAGAGCCTTCAGGCCGTCAAGAAAAATCTCTCCGATCAGTTAAAATATATTGAGAATGACGCTACGGCTGTTTCGGTCGCCAGCAAAGATATCGATAATGCGATCCAAACCGGTACGACCAACATGAATCAGGCCCAGACGGACCTGGGGCAGGACGCGCTGCCGAAGGCCTCGAGCGCGCTTGATTCATTTGCCGCCGTCTCGGGTGATCTGACGGGAATCGTGTCTGGCCTCACGCCTGCTATTGCAAGTGCGCGCGGTACACTTTCGCAACTCAACGCTACGCTCGGTCAGGCCAAGACCACGCTGTCCCAGACCGATGCCTCGCTTGCCAAGGTCCAGGACAAGCTCGCAACCGCCGCCAACGACATTGCGGCGCTGCAGACCTCCGATTCCATGGGCGAGCTGGCCGACCTCATGGACGTCGACGTCGATGACGTGGCAGATTTCATGGCATCTCCGGTTGAGCTGACGTCCAAGTCAATCTATCCGGTCAAGAGCTTTGGCTCGGGCATCGCGCCCTTCTACACCAATCTGGCGCTGTGGGTAGGCGGCTATGTGCTCATCGCCATCTACAAGCTCGAGGTCGACCGCGAGGGCATCGGTAGCTTTACGGCGCGTCAGGGCTACTTTGGCCGCTGGCTGCTGCTGGTGATCCTGGGCGCGTTCCAGGCCATTATCGTTACGGTGGGCGACCTGGTCATTGGCGTTCAGTGCGTCAATCCGCTGCTCTTTGTGCTGGGCGGCATCGCTATCTCGTTCACCTACGTCAACATCATCTATGCGCTGTCCACCACCTTTAAGCATATCGGTAAAGCCATTGGCGTCATTCTCGTCATTGTGCAGATCCCCGGCTCGTCGGGCATGTATCCCATCGAGATGATGCCCGGCTTCTTCCAGTGGCTGCATCCACTGCTGCCCTTCACCTATGGCATCAACCTGCTGCGCGAGACGGTCGGTGGCATGTATGCGTTCAACTACCTGTTCAACCTGTGCATCCTGGGCGTGTTCCTTATCGTGGCGCTCTTTATCGGCCTGCAGCTGCGTCCGCTGCTGCTCAACCTTAACCTGCTCTTTGATAAACAGCTTTCCACGACCGGTATGATGATTTGCGAGTCCAACGACCTGCCGCGCCAGCGCTATTCGCTGCGCACGGCCATGCGCGTCATGCTCGATTCGGATTCGTACCGTCGCGAGCTGCTCGATCATGCCGTGGCGTTTGAGCATCGCTACCCGTACTACATCAAGGGCGGTTTTGCCGCCGTGGTAGGCGTGCAGGTTCTGCTCTTTGTGCTTTCGACGGTGCTCGATATCGACAATAACGGCAAGATCATCCTGCTCGTTATCTGGATCATTTCTGTTATCGCCATCTGTGGCTGGCTCATCAATATCGAATATATCCGCGCGAGCCTCAATACCCAGATGCGTATCTCGGCGCTTTCGGACGAGGACCTGCGCCGCGAGATGCGCGAGCACACGGCTGCCATCCCCGCCGCCCGTCGCATGTTTGGTCTCAACGCCAGCGAGCGGGGCACCAAGGACAGCGAACAGCCCACGAGCCGTCTGCCGCATATCGGTGCGCATCGTAAGGCTCAAGATGCCGACGGCGTTGACAACGTAAACGGAAACGACGGGGACACCACCCCGCTTGGCAAGCACTCTAAAGGAGGTGAGGCATAAATGAAGAACATCCTGCATCTGTTTAAGCGCGATGTCCAAAACGTGTCTCGCTCCGTGATCGGCTTGATTGTCGTGATGGGCCTCATTATCGTGCCGTGTCTGTACGCGTGGTTTAACATCGCCGGCAGCTGGGATCCGTACGGCAATACCGGCAACCTTAAGATCGCCGTGGTCAACACCGACGAGGGCTACGAGAGCGATCTGATTCCCGTCGAGGTCAACGTGGGCGAAAACGTAACCGCCACCCTGCGCGGCAACGAGAACTTCGACTGGGTCGTCCTCAACGACCGCGATAAGGCGATCGAGGGCGTTAAGTCGGGCGCGTACTACGCTGCCGTCGTTATCCCTAAAACGTTTAGCGCCGACATGATGACGCTTTTCTCGACTGAGGTGAAGCATGCCGATATCGAGTTCTACGAGAACCAGAAGGCCAACGCCATCGCGCAGATCGTGACCGAGAAGGGTTCGAGCGCCGTCCAGAGCCAAGTCAATGAGACCTTTACCAAGACCATCACGACCATCGGTCTTAAGACGGTGTCCAGCCTGCTCGATTACATGAGCACCGACCAGGTGAGCAACTTTATCGCCAACCTGTCCTCGACGCTCGGCGATTCGGTCCAGGACCTGCAGGGCGTTCAGGCCAGCGCAACGTCGCTTGCGGGCATTTTGAGCTCCACGTCCGATTCGCTGACGTCGGCGAGCGGTATGCTCAAGCAGTCCGGATCGACCGAGGAGTCGGTGAAGCAGCTCATGCGGCATGCCGAGAGCGGTATTGCCGATTCCGAGCAAGCGCTCAAGTCCGCCAGCGATGCGATCGATGCCGCCATTGATGGGAGCGCGGGTTCGTTCGATAAGGTATCCACCGAGCTCGCAAATGCATTCTATGCTGCGAACCAACATGTCGACCTTACCGTGTCTCAGCTTAAAGGTGCTGCCGACTCGCTCAATGCGCGTGCCGACAAGATTGCTGACACGGCGAATGAGCTCCGTAGTCTTGCTGACCAGGTGAGTAACGATAAGCTCAAGGCAGGGCTTGAGGACGCGGCTGCTGAGCTTGACAAAACCGCGAAGGAGTACCGCAACAATGCCAATGAGCTGTCGAATATCGCGACGTCGCTCACGAACAGTATGGTAGAGGTTAACAAGTCGCGTGCCGAGGTCGACCAGGCAATAGCGGATGCCAAGGCTGGCATCTCGGGCGCCAAGATTGACTATGACTCTACGTTTTCGGTCAAGGCCAAAGAACTCAAGAAGACTATTTCAGGCGTTTTGGATTCGCTCGATGGTATCTCGGGCGATCTGGATAGCGCCGTAGACGGCCTGACCGACGCATCCGGTTCGCTGTCAAAGGGCCTCTCCAAGGCTGCAAAGCTGGTCAACAAGGCTTCCGATCAGCTGGGCGAGGCGTCGGACAAGATCGGCGCGTTTAAGGACGAGCTCGACGGTGCCCTTATGTCTGATGATCTAGCCACGATCAAGACGATGATCGGCAACGACCCCGAGGGCCTCGCCGTGTCGCTTTCCGGTCCCGTCGCGCTCGACCGCAAGCCGGTCTATCCGATCCGCAACTACGGTTCGGCCATGGCGCCGTTCTATACGATTCTGTCGCTGTGGGTGGGTTCGATTGTGCTGGCAGCCATGATGAAGGTCTCGGTCGACGATGAGCTTATCAACGAGCTCATCCCCGTGCGCCTGCACGAGATCTACCTGGGCCGCTACTTGTTCTTTGGCGGCTTGGCCCTGCTGCAGGCGACGCTCGTGTGCGCCGGCGATATCCTGTTCTTTGGAATCCAGTGCGACAACCCGCTGCAGTTTGTGTTGGCGGGCTGGATCGCGAGTCTCGTGTTCTCCAATATCGTCTACACGCTTACGGTTTCGTTTGGCGATATCGGCAAGGCGCTCGCTGTCGTGCTGCTGGTCATGCAGGTCGGTGGTTCTGGCGGCACATTCCCCATCGAGATGACCGGCCCCGTGTTCCAGGCGATCTATCCGTTCCTGCCGTTTACCCATGGCATCAATGCCATGCATGCCGCCATGGCCGGTGCCTACCATATGGAGTACTGGGTTGAGCTGGGTATTCTGGCGAGCTATCTGATTCCGTCGCTGGCCCTGGGTGTGGTCTTCCGTCGTCCGGTCATCAAAGCCAACGACTGGATTATCGAAAAGCTGGAGAGTACAAAACTAATCTAGCGCAACAATGTGAACGCTGACATTGCCGGAGCATCGAGGCTTTTCTGTTCGATACTTTAGTGGGCTGAATTGCGTGGGCTGCTTAATTGTTGCTACAGTTGCGGGGCGTGCCGGGGGTCCGGCGCGTCCCGTTTTTATTTGACCATGAGGCGGCATGCGGTCGCGCGCGTGCGGACACCACGCCCAGACCGAGCGCGAGGATGCCCTATGGCCCATCATGCCGTTATTGAAATCGAAGATATGCCCGATAGCCCTGTAGCCCGCGAAGACCTGGGTGCCGGCGGTGCCTCTCGCGGTGCCGGTGCGCGCTCGCCGCTGTTCTGGAAGGTCTTGCTGCTTTCGATAGCGGTCATCTGGGGCTATTCCTTTACCACCATGAAGGACGCGCTCGATACCATTCCGGTGTTCGAGCTGCTCTACATTCGCTTTCTTCCGGCGTCGCTGGTCATGCTTGCCGTCTTCCACAAGCGCATTGTTGCCCATTTCAACGCTCGAAATCTGATTGTTGGACTTGGCATGGGCGTGCTCATGTGGGGTGCCTACGGTTTGCAGACGATTGGCCTGGCGCAGACCACGGCAGGCAAAAGCGCGTTTTTGACGGGCACGTACTGTATCTTGGTCCCGTTTGCGAGCTATGTCCTAAGCGGCGAAAAACTTACCCGTTACAACTTGGGCGCCGCGTTGCTGTGTCTGGCGGGCATTGGCTTGGTGGCGCTTGATAGCGTCGAGTTCAATGCCGGCGATGTTATTACGCTGGGCGGCGCGGTCTTCTTTGCCATCCAGATGGCGGTGGCCGCTAAGTACGGTCGCAAGATGGACATCAACGTCATCACGTTTTGGATGTTTGCGGGCAACGGTGTGCTGTGCCTGATCTCTTCGCTGTCGTTCGAGACCCAGGCGCCTCTATCCGTGTGGACGCCGAGCTTTATTGGCGTGATGGCATTTCTCTCGGTGGGCTGCACATGCGTGGGTTTGCTCATCCAAAACGTGGGTTTGGCGCATGTCCCGGCCTCGACGGGCTCACTACTGCTTTCGATGGAGTCGCCATCGGGCGTGCTGTTCTCGGTGCTGCTGATGGGGGAGGTGCTCACCTCGCGTTTGCTTGCCGGCTTTGCGCTCATCTTCCTGTCGATTATCTTGAGCGAGACGCACTTTGACTTTTTGCGTAACTCTCCGTTAGACCAGCGTTGACGTAATAATGTCCCGTCCCCGCCCTAAGATGAATGTCGCCAAACATCAACATCGAAGAGACGGGGACGGGATGCTGGACATCATACTCCATGAGATGGAGGGGCTCTCCCTCGGGGAGAAGCGTGATCTCATCTGTGCCACGAAGGCGGCGGTCGCGCGCGAGCTTGGCAAGCAGGCAGATGGCGCGACGCCCAGATCATGCCCCCGGTGCGGCTCTTCCTCCTTCATCAGGAAAGGGCACAATGCCGACGGCTCCCAGCGCTGGCTCTGCAAGGGGTGCGGGAGGACATTCTCGTCCAAGAGCAGGGGCCTGCTCGCCGCCTCGAAGCTCGATGCCACGACCTGGGCGCTCTTCGTGGAAGCAACGCTTTCGGGCTCAAGCCTGAGGCAGTGCGCGAAGACGTGCCATGTGTGCCTCAGGACCTCCTGGTTCATGCGCATGAGACTCTGCGAGGTTATGGAGCGCTCGCTTCTCGCCTTCAGGACCGGACCTTCGGTCTCCTGGCAGGCAGACGGCGCCTACCTCGACGAGTCCCTCACGGGAAACAGGGCAAGGAGTGCTGCCAAGATGCCGAGGAAGCCCCACAAGCACGGCGGCGCCGTCCATGCGCGCGGCATCTCCAACCTCAAGGTCTGCGTCATCTGCGGAGCCAATGATGCCGGAGACGAGCTCTGCCGCGTGGCCGACAGGGGAAGGCCGAAGGATGAGGCCCCGAGAGACGCCATCAAGGGTCTCGGTCCTGGCACCTGGGTGGCGACCGACGCCCATCAGGGCTACAAGCGCGTGCTTCCCGCCCTCGGCATCACCGAGCATGCCGCCACCGACACGCGCCTGCAGAAAGACGGCGAGCTTGGCATGGTCAACGCGATGCACCAGAGGCTGCGCATCTTCCTTGCCCCATTCCACGGCGTATCCACCAAGTGGCTGGACCACTACCTCTCCTGGTTCCTTTGGCTCGAGCAGGCAAGGCGCTCGGACGCAGACGGGCTTCAGACGCTTTCCGGCCAGAGCGCCTGCGGCTTCTACGAGCATACGAGGCGCCAGATGATCGATCGTCCCCAGCCCTTCTGGGACTATTGGCAACGGCAGGGAGCGGCTACGTCAATGCTGGTCTAACAGAGAGTTGCGTAAAAAGCCGCGAGCGCGTTTGTAAACAATCTGTTGCGCCGTCCTTCTGGGGCGGCGTTTTTTATGCGTCGCCTTTAAAGTTATGCCTTGCACTTTAGAGTATGAAAGTGCTTGCTGCTAAAACTTTACTGGAGGGCATCTATGGCACCAGCTCTGTCCGATTTCCAACCACAACCAGCGCTTCAGACCTCAGCGGCGGCGCAAGCCGCCATTGGCGACGGTCTGGTCAAAGAGGCTCAGGCTTTTGCCGATGAGCTTGCCGCATGGCGTCACGATCTGCATCGGATGCCCGAACTCGGTAACGACCTCCCACAGACCTCTGCGTATATCCAAGCGCGCCTGAACGAGATGGACATCCCATTTTCCACGCTCGTCGATGGTTCCTGCGTTGTGGGCCTTGTCGGTGCCGGTGCCGCCGCGGCCCAGGGCAATGGCGTCTGCACGGACGAACAGGCCGGTACGGTCGTTATGCTGCGCGGCGACATGGATGCCCTGCCCGTTGTCGAGGAATCCGGCGAGCCCTTTGCATCTACCAATGGCTGCATGCATGCTTGCGGTCATGATATGCACGCGACGGCGCTGCTTGGTGCGGCGCGCCTGCTCAAGGCTCGCGAGGCCGCGCTTGTCGACGCCAATGCCACCGTCAAGCTGTTGTTCCAGCCGGGTGAGGAGACCTTTGAGGGGGCACGTGCTGCCATCGCCGACGGCTTGCTCGAGAACCCGCGTCCTCAGGCGGCTTTTGCCATGCATGTCAACAGCCAGTCGCCGCTTGGCCTGGTGCTCTACGGCAGCCCGGCGCTTTCCGGCGTGTACGGTTTCCGCATCACGCTGCAGGGCAAGGGCGGCCACGGTTCGAGCCCCGAGATCTGCATCGACCCCATCACGGCAGGCGTGCATGTGCACCTGGCGCTCCAGGAGCTTATCGCTCGCGAGGTGCCGGCGGCCAAGGAGGTCGCGCTCACCGTGGGTAAGTTTGCCGGTGGCCAAGCGGCCAATGTGATTCCCGACACCTGCGTGCTCGAGGGAACATTGCGCGGCTTTGACGTTAAGCTCATGGAGCACCTCAAGACCCGCATCGCGGAGGTCGTCAAAGGCGTTGCCACGACCTATCGTACGCCGGCGACTATCGAGACGCTCTCGGATGTTCCCCCGCTCGTGCTCGATGACGATATGACCCAGGCTTCGCTTGGCTATGTGGGTGCGACGTTGCCCAAGGCCGCCTTCCTGCCGCTGTTCCATGCCATGGCGAGCGAGGACTTTGCGCTTATCTCGAGCGAGATACCGAGCGCGTACTTTACGTTCGGTGCGGCTGTGACCGATACGGACGAGCACTTTGCCCAGCACCATCCCAAGGCACGCTTTAGCGATGCCGAGTTGCCGCTCGGCGCCGCGGCTTATGCGGCGGTCGCCCTGGGCTATATCGCCGACCACAAGGAGTAATCCATGTCCCAGCAGCATAAATTCTTCCCCGGTTGGCTTGTCGTGGCTTCCGGCTTTGTCATCATGGCCACGTGTTACACGATTTTCGTTAACTGCATGAGCCTGTTTCAGCCGCTTATCGTGAGCGACTTGGGCATTTCCCTTGCTCAGTACAACATCTCCAACGCCATCTCAACCGTGGTGAGCGTTGTCGGCTCGCTTGTCATTGGCCATGTTGCCGACAAAGTGAGCGGTCGCATCTTGGGTTCCCTTACCGTTATCGCCACCTCTGCCGTTCTTGCCGGGATGAGCTTTGTCGGTGAGCTGTGGCAGGTCTACGTGCTCTTTGCCGTCTCGGGCTGCTTTGCCGTCGCCTCGACCCGCCTGCTCATTAGCCTTGTGACCGCCAACTGGTTTACGGCCAAGCGAGGCCTTGCGATCTCCATGGCACTTTCGGGCTCGGGCTTTGGAGGCGCTATTCTGTCTCCCACCGTGAGCTCGCTTATCGTGAGCGTTGGCTGGCGTTCCGCCTTCCTGTTGCTCGCGGCGATCTGCATGGTGGCGGCGCTGCCCATCACGGCCTATTCCTTCCGCACCAAGCCTTCTGAGATAGGCCTTAAGCCGCTCGGCGAGAACCCGGGCGATCCGTCCGTCTCGACAGCTGGCGACAAGGACGAGCACACGGCTCCCGAGGTTAACGTCGGTTGGTCGCGCATCAAGAAGAGCCCGGCGTTTTGGCTGCTTGTCGTCGCCTTTCTCTTTATGGGCCTCGTTAACGGTGCCATCTTGCCCAACCAGGTCACCAACATGACGAGCGTTACCGTCAACGGCGCCAAGATTGTCACGGGCGGTCACGACCCCGTGTGGGCGGGCACTGTGCTTTCGGCCTATATGGTCACCGTCGTTATCGCCAAGATTTCGCTCGGCGTCATTTACGATCGCTTTGGCCTACGTTTTGGCAACGTGTTGGGATCCGTTGCGTGCATTATCGCCTGCGTCGCCCTGTGCTTCCCCGCGACCGATCTTGGTCCCATCGTGGCTGCCGTGAGCTTTGGTGTCGGAACGTGCATGGGCACCATCACGCCCACTATCGCCGCGTCCAAGCAGTTTGGCATGGCCGATCTGGGCAAGGTCACGGGCACCATTACCTCGCTCGAGATGGTCGGCGGCACCGTGGGTGCCATTGTCTCGGGCGTGCTGTTCGATGCCACGGGCTCCTTTGCGAGCACCTGGATCGTGTGCCTGGTGTGTTCTGTGGTCATGCTCGTATTCCTGCTGGCATCCGAGCCCATCGCCGCTAAGCTGCGTGCGAGCGTGGCGGGGGAGTAGACGTCCGTCGCTCTTTTCTGCTCGCCCCGTGTTCTGTCCGTGGCCGCCTTGGAAGCCGAATGGATGCTCGTACCATCATTCGGTTTCCAAGGCGGCCACGGGCATACAAAATGATCCGTTTTCCTCTGTCCCCAACAGATCGTGTGATTCGAAGGGGGCGGAGGAAAGCGGATCGGCTGCAGCGGGGGCACGTCTGGCCGAACGAGCTCCCATACCCTCGTTCGGTCAGACGCGTCGCCGCGTTTTGTTTTTGTGCCGTATAATGACCACTACCTATGACGCGATACTAAAAGAAAGGTGTTTGCCCATGCAGGCACAGAAGGCGGAGGGAACCCGCGACCTTATCGGCGCCGAGATGCGCGCCTGGCAAAAGATGCAGCGGATTGCTGCCGGCGTGTTCGAGCCGTTTGGCTTTAAGCCCATCGAGACGCCCGCGATCGAGCAGGTGGACGTGTTTGTCCACGGCATCGGCCAGTCGACCGATGTCGTGCGCAAGGAGATGTTCCGCGTGTTTAGCGGCGCCAACCTGGAGCGTGTCTTTACCGAGGGCACCGATGCCAAGCTCAAGCCCAAACAGCGCTTGGCGCTTCGTCCCGAGGGCACTGCCGGCGTGGTGCGCGCCGTCGTGGAGAACAACCTGGTGCCCCAGGGCTCCACGCCGTTTAAGGCCTACTATGCCGAGGCCATGTTCCGCGGCGAGCGCCCCCAGAAGGGCCGCCTGCGTCAGTTCCATCAGGTGGGCATCGAGTGGCTCGGTGCTCCCGATCCGGCTGCGGACGCCGAGTGCATCATTATGCTCATGGAGTTCTACAAGCGTCTGGGCTTCGATCTTTCCAAGCTCCGTCTGCTCATTAACTCGATGGGTGATGCCCAGTGCCGTCCGGCCTATCGCGAGCAGGTCAAGCAGTTCATTCTCGATCACGCCGACGAGATGTGCGATGAGTGCCGCGAGCGCGCCGAGCTCAACCCGCTGCGCGCCTTCGACTGCAAGAACGACCATTGCCGCGAGATCATGGCCGAGGCCCCGCTGATGGGTGACAACCTGTGCGACGAGTGCCGCGAGCACTACGAGCAGGTCAAGCGCTATCTGGATGCCGCCGGCATCGAGTATGTCGAGGACCCCACCCTGGTGCGCGGCCTGGACTACTACACCCGTACCGTCTTTGAGGTCGAGGCCCCCGGCGCCGGCGTCGGCTCCATCGGTGGCGGCGGCCGCTACGACGGCCTGGTCGAGCTCGAGGGCGGCAAGCCCACGGCCGGTGTCGGCTTCGCCGTCGGTTTTGAGCGCGCTCTGCTGGCCCTGCAGGCCTTTGGCAACGACCTGGGTGCCGATGAGGCTCCGTGTGTCTACGTTGCCAACGCCGGCAAGGAGCTGCGTCAGAACGTTTTTGCCATTACGCAGAAGCTTCGCGCCGCAGGCATCGTGACCGAGGCAGACTATCAGGGTCGTTCGCTCAAGGCTCAGTTTAAGCAGGCCGACAAGGTGGGCGCCAAGCTCATTTTGGTCTTGGGCGGCGACGAGCTTGCCGCCGGCAAGGTCAAGGTGCGCGACATGCAGAGCCATGACGAGGTACTGGTTGATTTGTCCAACGTGGTCGAGGCGGTTCGCGAGCGCCTGTAGCGCATCATTTTGAGCTGCGGGTCCGCTAACGCGTCCCGCTCGCGGCGAACGATTGTTACGGGGGTGTTTCGCTTTTATGCGGAATGTCCCCGTTTGCATATGCCGCCCACCGAGAAATACGACCATTTGGGGTAAAAAGCCTTGCAATGCAGAAAATACTTTTGTGTGGTAAAGCGCAATCAGTGTCGAAAGTGTTTCTCAAGTGCCTATAATGAATACCGCATGTTACGTGCATAGAAGGAGGAATGGGAGGAAACGTGGCTGAGAACCTAAGCAACCAGTCTGTACCCGAAGCCGCGGCGCGCGTCGCTGCCGTGGTCAACCGCCTCGTTAACCGAATCGGCTCGAATGCCGAGTCCAGGGAGCGTCTCGCCGAGATTGAGATTCCCGAGGAGCTGCGCGACAACCTTGCGCTGTTCCTGCGCCTGGAGCGCCGTGTGCTTAGCGAGTATGATCCCGAGATCGCGGACCTGTTCGACAAGATTCTGTCGGCCGAGATCGTGGCCAATGCCGGCAACCCCGGTAGCCGTGCCGCCGACGAGGCCGTCGACGAGCAGGGCGTGCCCACCGCCGACGAGCCCACTGCTGTGGCGTTTCGCGAGGTCGTCGATTTGATCGACAGCCTACCGCTCGATAAGCAGCAGGTTATCGTCCGCGCCTTTACGAGCTTCTTCCATCTGGCAAACCTGTCGGAGGAGAACTACCGTGTGAAGCAGCTGCGCGAGCGTGAGGCCGGCGCATCGACCGATACCGAGGTTGATCCCGCCAACGAACTCACCGTCGCCTATCACCAGCTGGTGGATGAGATGGGTGTCGAGGGCGCCAACGAGCTGCTCGGCAAGCTTGAGTTCCATCCCGTCTTTACCGCGCATCCCACCGAGGCCCGTCGCAAGGCCGTCGAGGGCAAGATTCGCCGTATCTCTAACCTGCTGGAGGAGCGTCCGCGTCTGGGCGGCTCCGACCTGGTGGAGAACGAGCGCCATATGCTGCAGGAGATCGACGCCCTGGTGCGTACGAGCCCCATCGCGCTCAAGAAGCCCACGCCGGTCGAGGAAGCCGATACCATCATCGACATCTTCGATAACACGCTGTTCGACGTCATCCCCGTCATCTATCGTCGCTTTGACGACTGGGTGCTGGGTGACAAGGCCGGTACCGTGCCGCCGCTGTGCCCGGCGTTCTTCCATCCCGGCAGCTGGATCGGTTCCGACCGCGACGGTAACCCCAACGTTACCGCCAAGGTGAGCCGTGAGGTCGCCGCCAAGTACTTCACCCACATGGTGCTCAAGCTCGAGGACAAGTGCCGCCGCATCGGCCGCAACCTCACGCTCGAGGCCACCTACAGCAAGCCGTCTGCCGAGCTCATCAACCTGTGGAACCATCAGGTCGAGATGAGTGCGCATTACACGGCCCGCGCCGAGCTTATCTCCGAGCACGAGCCGCATCGCGCCGTCATGCTCGTCATGGCCGACCGTCTGAACGCCACCGTACGCCGTATCACCGACACCATGTATCACAGCGCCGACGAGTTCCTGGATGACCTGCGCGTCGTTCAGCGTTCGCTGGCTGCCTGCGGTGCCGTCCGTGCCGCCTACGGCCCGGTGCAGACCATCATCTGGCAGGTCGAGTCCTTCGGCTTCCATATGGTCGAGATGGAGTTCCGTCAGCACTCCGTGGTGCATGCCCGCGCCCTTAAGGATATCCACGAAAACGGTATCCATGGCGACCTGCAGCCCATGACGCGCGAGGTCATCGACACCTTCCGCGCTATCGGCTCCATCCAAAAGCGCTACGGTAAGAAGATGGCACACCGCTACATCATCTCGTTTACCAAGAGTGCCCAGCATGTGGCCGACGTCTTTGAGCTGGCCCACCTGTCCTTCGCACACGAGGAGGACGTTCCCGAGCTCGACGTGATCCCGCTGTTCGAGCAGCTCGAGGACCTCGAGGGCTGCGTCGACGTGCTCGACCAGATGCTTACGCTGCCCGTGGTGCAGAAGCGTCTTGCCCAGACCAACCGCCGCATGGAGGTTATGCTGGGCTACTCCGACTCCTCCAAAGATGCCGGTCCTACCACGGCCATGCTTGCGCTGCACTCCGCGCAGGAGCGCATCGCCAAGTGGGCCGAGAAGAACGATATCGACCTGGTGCTCATGCACGGTCGCGGCGGCGCCGTGGGCCGTGGTGGCGGCCCGGCCAACAAGGCCGTACTGGCGCAGCCCAAGGGTTCGGTCAACTGCTTCTTTAAGCTCACCGAGCAGGGTGAGGTCATCTTTGCCCGTTACGGCAACCGCACGCTGGCTCAGCGCCATGTTGAGTCCGTTGCCGCCGCAACGCTTTTGCAGTCGGCCCCGAGCGTCGAGAAGACCAACACCGAGACCACGCAGAAGTTCTGGGATATGGCCGAGAAACTCAACGCCGCAAGCCACGAGCGCTATCTGGACCTGCTGAACACCGAGGACTTTGCACCGTGGTTCTCGACTGTGACGCCGCTGACCGAGGTCGGTCTGCTGCCGATTGGCTCGCGTCCCGCCAAGCGCGGCTTGGGTGCCAAGTCGCTCGACGACCTGCGTACCATTCCGTGGATTTTCAGCTGGAGCCAGGCACGCATTAACCTGGCCGCTTGGTACGGCCTGGGCACCGCCTGCGAGCAGCTGGGCGATCTTGACCAGCTCAAGGCTGCCTACCAGGAGTGGCCGTTCTTCCGCACCTTTATCGATAACATCGAGATGTCGATTGCTAAGACCGATCAGCGCATTGCCAAGATGTATCTGCATCTGGGCGACCGCGATGATCTGTCCAAGAAGGTCTTTACCGAGATGCAGCTCACCCGCAAGTGGGTCCTTGCCATCGTCGGTGACGAGTGGCCGCTGCAGCGTCGTCGCGTGCTCGGCTGTGCCGTTCGCGTGCGTAACCCCTACGTCGACGCCCTGTCCATCGCCCAGGTCCGCGCCCTCCGCGAGGTGCGTATGAACCAGGACGAGATGGCCGAGGAGAAGAAGGCCGAGTACATGAGCCTGATTCTTTCGACTGTGACCGGCGTCTCGGCAGGTCTGCAAAACACGGGGTAATCGATAGCCCTGTGGCTCTCACCGGGGTCCGACGGGTTTCCCTCTGAATGCGTCCTCGCACTTGAAGCCCCCTTATCCTGCTCCTTCGGAGCTGCGGATAAGGGGGCTTCGTGCTGCGGAATGCATTCAGAGGGAAACCCGTCGGGCCCCTTCGTCCTCGGTCTTCTGGAATTAAAGCTGAGGAGAAGAATGGCGCGCTTCGCGCATAGCGTGGAGTGCGGCGAGGGCTTCTTGCGTCTTGCGGAGTGTGCCTAAAAGTAAACTTATGGCGGGCCCTGCGATGTCCAGCTTCGGCGGAAGGCCGCTGGGTGAGGGTGGTGCCTGGGGCGACGTGCAAAAAACGGAGTTTTCAGCAGCCAAAGATCGATGCATAAGGCCATAGCCGGCCCTCGCTGCCTTTGTTGATGATTTTGCAAGACAATTGGGCCTTGGCGATGCTCATATATGGCTGGTTTCTCGCCGCATGTTATCCAGATGGGACGAGTCATGAGGACGATCTACCTTTTGAAAGACTTTTGACACGAAAATCTTATCTTGCGATGCTGAATACTCGCAAAAATGCACGCTCCGGAGGGGGCTACCATGTTGCGGTTCGAAACCCAATGCGTCATTCTATGCAGTATATTGACCTATTTATGCAAGATAGCTTACACGCGCACGCCACAGGATTGATGTTTGCCTCGGCGCTGCGTAATCCACCCTGCCCATAGCTTCTTTGACAGGAGGCCGCGGTCCCGTTTGGGATCGCGGCCGTTTTATTGTGGGTCAAATATGAACGTTGTGTTAACGACTCGGTAGACGGTGGCGTTTTTCGGTGAGCGGCGTATCCTTCCAACGGTTTATCTAGTGTGTCAGTTGAAAGGAAGAGGGCGCTCGTCATTGTTTGAATGTGAACTGCCGTTTGACCACAAGACATTGCATCTGGAGCTCGAGGATAAGAACTTCGCGGGTGTGATGGAAGGTCACCAAAACGAGTTTAAGACTGCAAAATCGCAGGAAGAGCTGGTAGAGGAGTCGCTTGCCAACCCTTATGGATCGCCTTCGCTCGAGGAGCTTTGCGCTGGCAAGAAGGATATTGTCATCATTAGCTCTGACCATACGCGCCCCGTTCCCTCGCGTGTGACGATGCCTATTCTGCTGCATCACATTCACTCCGCTGCGCCTGAGGCGCGCGTTCGCATTCTGGTTGCTACGGGTATGCATCGTCCATCGACGCACGAGGAACTCGTCAACAAGTATGGCGAGGAGATCGTTGCCAACGAGGAAATTGTCATGCACGTCGCGACCGACGACAGCATGATGGAAAAGATTGGCACCCTGCCTTCTGGTGGCGAGTGCATCATCAACAAGATTGCCGCCGATTGCGATCTACTGCTTGCCGAGGGCTTCATTGAGCCGCACTTCTTTGCCGGTTTTTCTGGCAGCCGCAAGTCCGTGCTGCCCGGCATCGCCAGCTACAAGACCATCATGTACAACCACAACGGCCAGTTTGTGAACGATTCCCATTCGCGCGCCGGCAACCTGTGCCACAACCACGTGAGCGAGGACATGTTTGCCGCTGCCGAGATGGCTCACCTTGCCTTTGTGCTCAACGTGGTGCTCAACGGCAAGCACGAGGTCATCGGCTCCTTTGCCGGCGACATTCACAAGGCGCACGAGGCCGGCTGCGAGTTCGTGAAGAGCCTTGCCGGCGTTGAGCCCGTCGAGTGCGAGATTGCCATCACCACCAACGGTGGCTATCCGCTCGATCAGAACGTCTATCAGGCCGTGAAGGGCATGTGCGCTGCCGAGGCCACACTTCCCGAGGGCGGCGTGATCATCGATGTCGCCGGTTGCGCCGATGGTCACGGTGGCGAGGGCTTCTATCACAACATCGCTGACAACGATCCGGCAGAGTTTGAGCGCGCCTGCATCGACCGTCCTAAGGACGAGACCCTGCCCGACCAGTGGACGAGCCAGATCTTTGCCCGCATCCTGGCGCATCACCCTGTGATCATGGTCACCGACCTGTGCGATCACCAGATGCTCAAGGATATGCATATGACACCGGTCAACACCCTCGAGGAGGCGCTCAAGCTCGCCTTTGAAATGAAGGGTGCCGATGCCAAGGTAGCCGTCATTCCCGATGGCCTGGGCGTTGTCGTCGCTCAGCACTAGCGCGCGGCCTAAACGAATCGTTTGTAACCGACAAGAAAGATAAGGTTTTATGCTTACCAAACTCCTCTGCGAATTCGGTGCAACGGCCCTCATGATCATCTTTGGCGTGGGCGTACACTGCGATACCGTGCTTAAGGGCACCAAGTATCAGGGCTCCGGCCACATGTTTGCCATCACCACCTGGTCTTTTGGCATCTCGGTCTGCCTGTTTGTCTTTGGCGGCGCCGTGTGCATGAACCCGGCTATGGTGCTTGCCCAGTGCATCGTCGGTCTGGTGCCGTGGAGCAGCTGCATCCCCTTCATGATTGCCGATATGCTCGGCGGCTTTGTGGGCGCCGTAATCGCTTGGTTTATGTATACCGATGAGTTCAAGGCTTCCGAGGGCGTTGTTGACCCCATTGCCCAGCGCAACATCTTCTCGACCAACCCCACCACCGAGGGCACGAACTATGCCCGCAACTTCTTCTGTGAGGCTATCTGCACCTTTGTGTTCATCAGCGCCATCCTTGCTGCCGCTAGCCGCGCCGGCGAGAACGTTCTGATGCTCGCTATCTGCGTCGGCCTGATCGTTTGGGCCGTTGGCATGGGCATGGGTGGCATCACCGGCTTCGCCATGAACCAGGCACGCGACCTTGGTCCTCGCATGGCCTATCAGGTGCTGCCGATCAAGAACAAGGCTGACAACAACTGGAAGTACGGCCTGCTCGTTCCTGGCATCGCTCCGTTTATCGGTGCCGCTCTGGCCGCGCTGTTTGTGCACGGTTTCTTGGGCATGTTCTAGTCCAAGGCCGCATAGTAGTCCGCTGGCCGCATGGGGTGACTTCCCAGCGCGTCCTCGGACATGAAAGAACCCCCGCTGCGCACTTCGTGCGGCGGGGGTTCTTTCGTCCTGCGGAATGCGCTGGGAAGTTACCCCATGCGGACAGCTGCGGGGTCTTTGTTGCGTTCGTACAAGCAACCCAACATATTTCTGAATTTGGATGGGAGGGGCTTGTCGCTGTTGGGGGGCGTTGAAGTGCGAGTGACACGTTGGGATGCGCGGGCGCCTTGGGTTGGGGCAATGCTCTGGGATGAGCCTCTTACTTAGGTGAAGAGGGGTTTTATGGCTGATAGGTAGTCTTTGGCTACGTCGGCCTTATCTGCTTGGAAGTTGTGCCAGGCCCACCATTGGACGGTGGCTACGAAGCTTGAGGCTATGTGGTGGAGGAGGAAGTTGCGATCCATGGTGCTGGCGGGGCCTGCGGGGTCGACAGGGACGGTTTCGGCTGCGCGCGACATGATGGTCTTGCGGAGACAGTCGGCGAAGACGCGCGAGCCGGCGCCGGCTACGAGGGCGCGTACGCCCTGACGACGATCCCAGAGGTTGTTGAGGATATGCTCGACCTGTACGAGCGGGTCATTGAGGGGTGTACCGTCATCGTCGAGGGCATGGGTGCAGATATCGCACACGAACTCAGCGAGCAGGTCATCTTTGCTCTTGAAGAGGCCGTAGAACGTTGCCCGACCCACATGGGCGCGAGCGATGATGTCGCCAACGGCAATCTTGCCGTAGTCCTCTTCGCGCAGGAGCTCGGAGAACGCCGCAACGATGGCAGCGCGGCTTTTTGCCTTGCGGGCATCCATGGCTATGCGTCCGCGTGAACGAGCAGACAGCGGAGCGTGCCGGAGCAACCCTCGTAGGGGCGTTTGCCGGCGCCGTAGCCGACGGCTTCGATGCGGTAGCGTGAGGGCAGTTGGTCGGACGTGCGCAGCGCGGTGACGATGGCGGCGCCCGTTGGCGTCACGAGCTCGCCGGCGACCGGTGCAGGCGTGAGGGCGATATTGCCTGCCTGGCACAGGTTGACGACAGCGGGGACGGGAATGGGCATGAGGCCGTGGGCGCAGCGGATGGTTCCGTGGCCCTCGGAGAGCGACTCGACGACAATGTCCTCGATGCCCAGGTCGTCGAGGCAGATGGCGACCGAGCAAATGTCAACGATGGAGTCGATGGCGCCCACCTCGTGGAACATGACGGTGTCGGGCGTTTTGCCGTGGGCTTTGGCCTCGGCGGCGGCGAGCGCGGTAAAGATGGCGAGCGCGCGACGCTTGGCACCATCGCTTAGCTGTGAGCCGTCGATGATGGCGGTGACGTCCGCCAAAGAGCGGTGGTGATGGTGGTGGGCGTGGTGATGGTCCTCGTGGCCATGGCCGTGGGCCTCATGGTCATGCTCGTGCGTATGCTCGTGGCAGTGTTCGTGTTCGTGTTCGCCATGATCATGATGGTGGTGCTCATGCTCGTGCGTGTGCTCGGCAGCTGCTTCGTTGCCGTAGAGCCAGGCCATATCGTGATCATGGTTCTCGAGCTCCTCTGCCAACTGAACGTCAAAGTCGCAGGCGTCGATGCCATGCTTGTTTGCACGCGTGACGGCGATCGTAAAGCCGTCGACCGGCAGCGTGGCGAGCTGTTCGCGCAGGTGCTCCTCGCTGGCGCCCAGGTCGAGCAGGGCCGCGACGGTCATATCGCCGCTGATGCCCGAGGTGCCGTCGATGATAAGCGTATGCTGATGGTTGGACATGGAATGCTCCTTAACGGGCACAGGGTGTTCCGGTGCACAGATGATTGATAAGACTTGCCTGGTAGGCGGCACCAAAGCCATTGTCGATATTGACGACCGAAACGCCGCTGGCGCAGGAGTTGAGCATGGCGAGCAGCGCGGCTACGCCACCAAAGCTCGCGCCGTAGCCCACGCTGGTGGGAACGGCGATGACCGGACAGCTTACCAGACCGCCGATAACGCTCGCCAGCGCGCCCTCCATGCCGGCAATGGCGATGACCACCTGTGCCTGGGCAAGCTCCTCGGCATGCGCGAGCAAGCGGTGCAGGCCGGCGACACCTACGTCGTAGAGGCGGTCGACCTCGTTGCCGTAGAACTCGGCCGTCAACGCGGCTTCTTCGGCGACGGGCAAGTCGCTCGTGCCGGCGCAGGCGACAACGATGCGTCCGTTACCGGTAGGGGAGGGCTTGCCGCCCACGAGGGCGAGCTGGGCGTTCGGGACATATCCCAGGTCGATACCGTTGTCGAGGAGCTCCGAGGTACGGGTTGCCTTCTCGGCGTCCAAGCGCGTGACTAGGATGCGCTCCTGACCGGCATCGCGCAGCGCTTTGATAATGGCTGCAATCTGCTCGGCGGTTTTACCGGCGCCGTAGACAACCTCACCGGCCCCCTGGCGCACCCCGCGCGAAAGATCGAGCTGCGCAAAACCCAGATCGGCGGTTGGCGCCGTTTGGATGCGCGTAAGGGCGACTGCCGGGGTGACTGCTCCGTCGGCAACATCGCTTAGTAACTGCTCAAGATCTCGCTTATCCATATATCTTCCCTTCGACGGCGCAAAGTCTAGCACTCAAAGGGTATGTTTCCGAACACTAAGACAAAATTGTTCGGAAACTAGATATAGGGGATTTGATTCTGTTGTTAGATGGATCGGCTAGTCACGCAGGATGATATCCATGGCGAGCATCAGGTTGCGCTCGTCGATGGCAAACGGGGCGGCTTCGCGCGTCTTGGGCTTGGCGCAAAATGCGATGCCCGTGCCCGCGGCCTGAATCATGGGGATGTCGTTGGCGCCGTCGCCGATCGCCACGGTATGGGCCATATCGACACCGCACTCAACAGCCCAATCCAGTAGCTGGATGAGCTTGGATTCCTTGGTCACAATGTCTGCCGCCAGCTTGCCCGTGAGCTTGCCGTCTACGACCTCCAGGCGGTTGGCCAGGCAAAAATCGATGCCCGCGGCAGCTACGATCTTGTCGGCGACCTCGTGGAAGCCGCCGCTTACCACGCCGACCTTCCAGCCCTTGCTGTGCGCCGAGCGCACAAGCTCCAGTGCGCCGGGGGTAAACGTCACGCGCTCAAAGGTGCGCTCGAAAACGCTCTCGTCCAGGCCGGCAAGCAGCCTCACGCGCTCCTCGAGCGCCTGCTTAAAGTCGAGCTCGCCGCGCATGGCGCGTTCGGTGATCTGCGCAACTTGCCCGCCCACGCCTGCCTCCTCGCCCAACAGGTCGATGACCTCCTGGTTGATGAGCGTGGAATCGATATCCATAACGATGAGGCGTGCAGTCATGGTGGGCCTTTCCGAGTGCGGTTGTATTGTAGGCACATTGTCGCACGCGGCGCGCCTTGGCGACGGCCAGGCCGCGCCAATTGTTTCGTCTCCGTCAAGTCTTTGAGCGGGAGCCACTTTTTCGCGGTACATCGGCGCGGGTGCGATAAGATAGAACGCCATGTCCGGCTGCGCGGTTTACGCAGGCTGGGCAAATCTGTACGACGCCGCCCGGAACGACACGGGGCGGCACAGATCCATAAAGGAGGATCACTGGTATGAGCCAGACCCGTCCCATCGACGAGCATTCCATGCACACCCGTACCTGCGGCGAGCTTCGCCGCGAGAACGTGGGCGAAGAGGTCACCCTCACCGGTTGGGTGAGCCGTCGCCGCGACCACGGCGGCCTTATCTTCTGCGACCTTCGCGACCGCGAGGGCATCACGCAGCTTACCTTCGACCCCGAGCACTCCGACGGCGATGCCTTTAAGATCGCCGAGACCATGCGTCCCGAGTGGCCCATCAAGATTCACGGCGTCGTGCGCGCCCGTGGCGAGGAAACCACCAACGCCAAGCTCGCGACCGGCGAGATCGAGGTCCTGACCGACCACGCCGAGGTGCTCAACACCTCCGTTACTCCGCCGTTCCAGATCGAGGACGGCATCGAGACCAGCGAGGACACCCGTCTGCGCTATCGCTATCTGGACCTCCGTCGTCCCGAGATGATGGCCAACCTCAAGCTGCGCTCCGACTTCACCTTTGCCATTCGCGAGGCGCTTCACAACCGTGAGTTCATGGAGGTCGAGACACCCTCCCTGTTCAAGTCTACGCCCGAGGGCGCCCGCGACTTCATCGTTCCCAGCCGTATTCAGCCGGGTAACTTCTACGCCCTGCCGCAGTCCCCGCAGCTCCTAAAGCAGCTGCTCATGGTCGGTGGCGTCGAGCGCTACTACCAGGTTGCCAAGTGCTTCCGCGACGAGGACTTGCGTGCCGACCGTCAGCCCGAGTTCACCCAGGTCGATATCGAGATGTCCTTCGTGGACCAGAACGACGTCATGAGCGCACTCGAAGAGGTCCTGGCCGATGCTTTCGGTCGCATGGGTGTCGAGATGCCCACGCCGCTGCGTCGCATGGACTACTGGGAGGCCATGGACACCTATGGCTCCGACAAGCCCGATACCCGCTATGGCATGCATCTGGTCGATCTGACCGACATCTTTGCCAACTCCAAGTTCAAGGTCTTTGCGACTGCCGCAAACGAGGAGGGCTCTGTCGTCAAGGCCATCAACGCCAAGGGCGCCGGTGCCTGGGCACGTGCCAAGATCGATAAGCTCGCCGGCGTGGCCTCCACGTTTGGAGCCAAGGGTCTGGCCTGGATCGCTTTCCGCGAGGACGGCTCCATCAACAGCCCCATCGTCAAGTTCTTCTCGGACGAGGAGATGGCGGCTCTGCGCGAGCGCATGAACGTCGAGCCTGGCGACCTCGTGATGTTCGCCGCCGGCCCGCGCCTGCTCTCTGACGAGATCCTGGGCGGCATGCGCTCTCACATGGCCAACGCACTCGAGATCAAACGCGAGGGGCACGACTTCCTGTGGGTCGTCAACTTCCCGCTGTTCCACTGGGATGAGGACCGCAAGGCCTATGCAGCCGAGCACCAGCCGTTCACTCTGCCGACCGAGACCGACATCGCCAAGATCGAGGCCGACCCGTTGGCTGCCGGTTCCTGCACCTACGACTTTGTCATGGACGGTTTTGAGGCCGGCGGCGGTGGCATGCGCATCCATAACGCCGAGATGCAGATGTCCATGCTCAAGCTCCTGGGCTTTACCGAGGAGCGCGCCGAGTCGCAGTTTGGCTTCCTCATGGAGGCGCTCAAGTTTGGTGCGCCTCCGATGGGCGGTTTTGCCCTGGGTCTGGACCGCGTGTGCATGCTGCTTACCGGCTCCGATTCTATCCGCGACGTCATGGCGTTCCCCAAGACGGCCAGCGGCTCCGACCTCATGTCGGGCGCCCCGAGTGCCGTTTCCGGCGCCCAGCTCAAGGACGTCAGCCTGCGCTTGATGTAGGCGAGCGGCTGCATATTGTCTCTAATGAGGGAAGGACGCGTGCCTTCCCTCGTTTTTTTGCGCGGGCGTTGCGAGGGCATAGGGTGACCGGACGTCGCGGAAAGTGCGTCCCGGGATCTGCGTCCAGAATGGGCCGCGCTTTCCCAAAGGGGGTCCTCTGGGAAAGCGCGGCCCAGAATTCGGCAAAATAATGGGGCACAGTTTCCGGTTGAGCCTTCTGGCGGAAACTGTGTCCCATCGTTGACACTCGAAGTGGGATGTGGTTTCCGTCCCGCTCTCGACAAGCATCTAACGCTACAATAACTACCACGTGGCTGGGTTTGGCCGGCCAAATGTGCGATGCTGCGGGAGGGGACATGGTCGAGTTTACAAAGACGATTAAAGATCCGTTGGGACTACATGCCCGCCCGGTTGCGCTTCTCTATGACATTGTCGCCAAACATCGTAGTGACGTGTCGGTCAGCATCGGCGATCGCCACACGGATGGCCGCGATATCATGGGACTCATGGCCCTCTATGGTGAGTGCGGTGAGAGCATCGTCTTTCGCGTTTCGGGCGTGGATGAGGCCTCGTGCGTCACATCGATCAGAAACCTCTCGCTCTAAGCGGAACAATGTGAAAAAGGGGAGAGTCCCCTCTGTTGCATACATTGGTATGACAAGGCACCGCAAAGAGACCGTCTTTGCGGTGCCTTTGTTTAGTATGGGAAACTTTTTCGAAAACTGAATAGAGACCCTTTCCAAAAAGTTAACCGCGTGTTAGTTTACAATTAAGAACATAGACGAGGTTAACTTTTATCGCGTCGATGTTGAGGACGAACCGATGTTAGGAGCTCACTCATGTCTTGCGGACCACAGATGCCGGCCATGCCGCTTTCGATGGTAAAAGCGGGCGAAACCGTGCACGTGTCTCGTGTAAAGGGCAATGAGGACATGAAGCACCACCTCAAGGACCTCGGCTTTATCGAGGGCAGCGAGATCCACGTGGTGAGCTCGAGTGGCGCCAATATCATCGTCACGGTGCAGGGCGCACGCTTTGGCATCGATTCCAAGGTTGCCATGCACATCATGACCGTCGGTTAATCCGCAGCATTTCATAAAAACCGAAAGGGGGACAAGAGGATGAAGACGTTGGGTGACGTTAAGGTGGGCGAGTGCTCTACCATCGTCAAGCTTCACGGTGAGGGCGCGCTTCGCCGCCACCTTATGGACCTGGGGCTCATCAAGGGCACTTCGTTTAAGGTCGTGAAGGTTGCACCGCTCGGTGATCCGGTCGAGATCAACGTGCGCGGCTACGAGCTTTCCATCCGCAAGGGGGAGGCGGCCGTTGTCGAGGTCCAGTAAGGGCCCACGACGTTTATTTCTGCAGATAAAGTTAGGTACATCTAACTTAATGCAGCAACTTTGAAGCACATTATCCAGCCTGCGCGGAGAAAGCAGCGCGGGCTCACAAGGAAGAAGGATTGAATGGCGGATTCTCAGATCCATGTCGCGCTGGCGGGTAACCCCAACTGCGGCAAGACCACGCTTTTCAACCTGATCACCGGCGCCAACGGCTACGTTGGCAACTGGCCCGGCGTCACGGTTGAGAAAAAGGAGGCCAAGCTCCTAAGCGACAAGAACGTTACCATCACGGACCTCCCCGGCATCTACTCGCTTTCCCCCTACAGCCCCGAGGAGCAATGCTCGCGCGATTACCTCATGGGCGGCGAGCCCGATGTGGTCGTCCAGGTGGTCGACGCCACCAACCTCGAGCGCAACCTGTACCTGGCGCTTCAGGTTATCGAGACCGGCCTACCCGTGGTCGTTGCCCTTAACATGGCCGACTTGGTCGAGAAGAACGGTGACAAGATCGACACGGACAAGCTCTCCAAGAAGCTCGGCTGCCCGGTCATGATGATTTCGGCCCTTAAGAACAAGGGTATTAAGGAGCTGTTCGAGCAGGTTAAGAAGTCCGCTGCTTCCAAGGGCCAGGTGCCGGAGCACAAGTTCGATTCCTCCATCGAGGACGTTCTGGACCACATCGAAAACAACCTGCCGGCGAGCGTTCCCGCCAACAAGCGTCGCTACTACGCGGTCAAGCTGTTCGAGCGTGATGCGGACGCCTGCAAGCTCATCAACCTCACCAAGGAGAAGGCCGCTCGCGTGGAAGAGCTGGTCGCCCAGTGCGAGCAGGACTGCGATGACGACGCCGAGTCCATCATCACCGGTGAGCGCTATGGCGTCATCGCGCACATCATCGACGAGTGCCTCACCAAGGCTCCGGCCAAGATGAGCACCTCCGAGAAGATCGACCGTGTGGTTACCAACCGTATCCTGGGCCTGCCGATCTTTGTGGTCATCATGTTCTGCGTGTACTACATCGCCGTTTCCACCTTAGGTGGCACGGTGACCGACTTCACCAACGACCAGCTCTTTGGTACCGACGGTTGGTATGTGCTCGGTCAGGGCCGCGACGCCTACGATGCAGCCGTCGAGGCTGCGGGCGACGATGCCGACTCGGTTGACCCGGCGCAGTACGGCCCCTATGTCCCGGGTATCACCACCGTGGTGCACGATGCCCTTGTGGCGGG
>ENA-OUPZ01000052-OUPZ01000052.1-human-gut-metagenome-genome-assembly--contig:-NODE-52-length-103344-cov-8.501176_pt1 | contig 103344 bp, 104 predicted proteins | sample MGYA00237941_ERZ548813 | MGnify/ENA primary metagenome ERZ548813 (study PRJEB26490, sample SAMN05194712) | human gut metagenome | biome: terrestrial biome; feature: human-associated habitat...
AGAAGTCTTTGCGGATCAGGTATACGGAAATCTTCTGTCAGGAGTGGCTACACCTGCATTTGAGGGAACACCGACAAGAGAAGGATATGTCTTCAAAGGCTGGAAGCCGGCTGTTGCTGAAAAAGTAACAGGAGATGTTACTTATGTAGCTGTTTGGGAAAAAGCTAAAGATAACAACGGAGATACAAAACCTGGTGATACGAAGCCGGGCAATACAAAGCCAGGAAATACCAAGCCGGGAAATACAAAGCCAAATACAACAACGAATAGCAGCACCAAGGCTGGAACGTCTGCCAGGAGTCCGAAGACCAGCGATACAGCAAATCTTGCTTTGTGGATGGCTCTGCTGGTTGTCAGTGGCGGCTCAATGGTTATAAATAAGAAGAAAAAGTACAATAGATAATCAGAAAAGAAGAACAGAGGGTTGTAATGAACCCCACAGACAGTAGAAAAGCCTCGCTTTTGGCGGTGCAACAAAGGGATTTTCGTAAAACGAGAATTTTTGAGTGACACCTTCAAAGAGTGTGGCAAGAAGAACACCCACGCAAGAGTAGAAATGCTCCTGTGTGGGTGTTTTTCTTGCCACAGATTAAGAATTTACGATCATCTTAAAAAATCATGATCAGTTTAAAATTTTACGATTACCTTAAAAATTTATGATTTTTATAAACTTGTAGCCGCATAGAAACCGTCGCGTACAGCTTCGCCTATTTTACCTAATTTATTGCTGTCTCCGACAACTCTCGTTTTGAGATGATATTTTGCTTTGACAGCATCTACTGTTGTAAGAACAGGTTTCATTCCGAATGCGGAAATGACTGTGTCGGCGAGAACTGTCTCTGTTGTTTTGTCCTGCTTTTCGACGGTCAGACCATTCTCTTCAATGGATACGACTTTTGTGTTAGTCATAAGTTCAACGCCGTTTTCAGCAAGTTTGGTAAACAATGTGATTTTATTAATAAAGAATACGTCTTTTCCACATTCCGGCAGCATCTCTACGACTGTTACTTTCTTGCCCATTTCAGAAGCGATTTCGAGTGCTCCGTCAAGACCGGAAGCTCCTCCGCCGCAGATTACGATCTTTTCACCTTTTATGAGGGAAGGATCTCGGTGTGCGTCTAAGATCGATATGACATTGTTTCCGTCAATTCCCGGAATAGGAGGAGTAACAGGAACGGCACCGCATCCGATAATGATGTTGTCGCATTCTTCAAGGATTGATTCATCGCCTGTTATTTCTGTATTTAGACGGACGTCTACGCCTAGTTTTTCTAACTGTACGGTGTACCATTTTGTGAGTTTTTTAATATTATTTTTAAATTTTGCAGTACAGATATCCCCCATAACTCCCCCGAGTTTTGAGTTTTTCTCGAACAGGGTCACTTTGTGCCCTTCTATTGCGGCAACTCTGGCTGCTTCCATTCCGCCCGGACCTCCGCCGATTACGACAACATTTTTCGGGGAGTCTGTCTTTTTGATCTCAAACCGAACTTCTTCCATTGCCTGTGGATTGATCGCACAGCTAAGTTTTGTATGTTTATTCCAAATGCGCCCGATACAATATTCGTTGCAGCGAAGGCAAGGTCTGACATCTTCGGGATGTCCTGTCATCAGTTTGTTAGGAAGATACGGATCGGCAATCAATGCACGTCCCATGTTTACAAAGTCAACATTTCCGCTTTCGATCAATTCAACTGCGGAATCAGGATTATGAGATCCGGCATTAATAAGCGGTACGCTGACAGCTTTTCTTGCTTCTGCGCATACATAAGACATACAGGATTCTCCTAAATAAGACGGAGGGAAGATATAATCCAAAGTCTCATAACATCCGGCATCGATGTCAAAGGCATCTACGCCTGCAGCTTCTAAAACTTTTAAAAGTTTCATGCTGTCTTCCAACGTACGTCCGCCTTCAAATCTGTGATCAAGAGAAATTCGGAAGATGACAGGCATACTGTCACCGACTACGCTTTTGATCGCTTCTACGATTTCCTTCGGGAAGCGTGCACAATTTTCAGGAGAACCGCCGTATTCGTCTGTTCTTTTATTCCATACAGGAGACATAAACTGATCGATCAGATATCCGGCGTGTGCATGGATTTCGATAGCGTCAAACCCGGCATCGCTTGCAACGCCTGCGGCAAATTTGAATCCTTCCATCATCTGAGCGATTTCTTCTTTTGTCAGTGCGTGGCAGATTACGTCGGGATTGAATACAGACGGAAGCGCTGATGCAGAGATCGGAGGGTTTCCGAATGTATCAGGAAATGCGTTTCGTCCTGTACCAGGGCTGATCTGACAAACAATTTTAGCACCGTATCTGTGGCATCCGTCGCACACAGATGTCAGAGAAGGAAGGACTGTATATGTATCAAGATAACCTTCCATAGAACCTTGTGCGATCTGCTCGTTTAACATTTGACATCCCATATAAAGGATACCGGTTCCTCCTTTTGCTCTTTCAATGAAATAATCGATTTCCTGGGCGTCTTTTCTTCCGTTAGTAAATGCTGAGTTTGTTCCCATCGGAGACAGACCGATACGGTTTTTTACTTCCATGTTTCCGATTTTAAAAGGTGTAAATAAACTTTCATACCCCATAGTAGTTTTCTCCTTTTTAAAATGTTTTTTGTAAATATCTGTTTTTTTAACGGTGTAAGATCGAAAAATAATTAAATAGCTGTATATCCTCCGTCTACAGCAATGTTTTGTCCGTTTACGTATGAGGAAGCGGAAGAAGCAAGAAACAGAGCACAAGTATCCAATTCTCCTTCATTTCCATAACGCCCTACAGGGATTGCCCCTTTTGCATATGCTGTAAACCAGTCGGAGTCAAGAGTTTCTTTTGTAAGCGGAGTTATGAAATATCCCGGGCAGATAGAGTTCACCGTGATTCCTTCCTTGCCCCATTCTGCCGCAAGAGCTCTTGTCATATTGACAACGCCGCCTTTTGCAGCATGATAAGGAACACATGTTGCCGCCATATTTCCCACAAGACCGTACATAGAGGCAATATTGATAATACGTCCGTAGTGAGCTTTGATCATTTCTTTTGCATATTCACGAGCACAGATGAATGAACCAAAAAGATCGATTTTTAATTCGTTGTTGAATTGTTCGTCTGTGATATCTACTGCCGGAGCGACCGCACCTGTTCCTGCGTTATTGACTAATATATCTATCCGTCCGAATCTTTCCATAGTGGCTGCCACTGCTGCTTTTACTTTCTCGGTATCCGTAATGTCGCATGTATACGGAAGAACCTCTACACCAAATTCTGCTTCGATGGCTGCTGCATTTTCTTCAAGCAGATTTTGACGTCTTGCGATCAATACAAGATTTGCTCCCTGACTTGCGAATGCCTTTGCCATCTGAACGCCTAATCCTGTAGATGCGCCTGTCACCACAGCTGTTTGTCCTGTTAAATCAAAGTAATTTTTCATTTTGTCCTCCTTATTCATTTCCAATGACATTTCTTTCGTGTCTGTTTTATAGCTTGATTGTATAGGTTTTTAACAATCTTTTCATCAGATCCTTGCCTGAAATTGCAGAGTGGTTTTTGTGCAAATGCACAATAATATAAAAAATAATCTCAAATTTCGAGGCTTTTTAACTGATTTTGCAGTATAATATGCTTGTTCGTATAAGGAAACCGTAAACTTGACGGATTGAGATAATGGGATATCCGGTTTTAACGTACATTTATAATGACGATACATTTTGACAGGGAGTAAGACATCATGGAAAAGAAAATTGATTTTTTGGCATTGTATCAGAGATTATTTCAGACACTTTCACACGGAAAGATGCAAGAATTAATGGATGTATCTTATGAGGTCACGGGAGTTCCGATCCTTGCCGTAGATATTGCATACAATCTTCTCGGAGCTGTTCCGAAAAATAAAACAGGTGACTATTACTGGGATTATCTTGTAGAGCATAAAAGATATGATATGGACATGACCGTGCAGTTATATACTGATGGAATTATGCAGTCGGTAAATGAAAAGGAAGCACCTTATATAGTTGACTGGGGAGCGGCGACAGAAGAATTTCCGAAGATTTTAGGGGTTATAAAGATTAACAATATCGTAGAAGGTTATGTTGTCATGCAATGTAAAAAGGGGGAGATCACGGAGGAACGGATGAAGGCGATGAGCATTATCCAGGAAGCGTGCAGTCTTATGTTAAAGGGGAAAACTTCGGAAAACAGCATGGAATCGGTTTATCTTAAAACATTTATCAATGAATTGTTTAACGGTAGGATCGTATCGGAGAAACAGTTAGACTTGTGGCGGAAGAACTGTCGTTTCTTTCCGAAACCTCCTTACCGCATTATTACAGTAAATACGAATTCATCTTCTGAGAAGAACGTGCTGTCTTACATCAGTAAATATTTTCAAAACTTATTTTCCGACCAGATGCTTTTGATCCAAGATCGTGTGCTTTATATATTACAGTATAGTCTTCTTCCGAAAATGACGCAGATGGCTTCTAATGAATTATATATTTTTTTGTGCAAATTTAACGCTCACTGTGGTGTCAGCAACTCGTTTGAAAATCTGCTTGATATCGGAGATTATAAAATACAGGCGGCAGACGCTATGTGTATCGGAAAAAGACTAGACGTGCATAGCCGAATCCATTTTTATAAAGATTATTATCTTCCGGCTATTTTGATGCCGCGGATAAATGAAATGCCGCGAAATAATTACATATCTCCGGTTATCGAAAAACTCAGGGAATATGATAAAAAGCATTCAACGGATTTTCTGGATACATTGAAAGTATATATCCGAAATTTATGTAGTACGTCTGACAGTGCGGCTCAACTGCATATCCATCGTAATTCATTTTTATATCGAATCAATAAAATTGAAGAGATTACCGGCGTCGATCTGCGGGAATATCATATGTTTATACATCTTGCGATCAATATTTACATAGAGGAGATATAGAGAAAAATATTCGCCCTATTTTTCACAGGGGCGATAGACATCGAATATAAAAGCAGCTATAATTTTTACAGCGATGGGAAGGAGAAGAAGGTAATGACGGAAAAAGAAAAAATGCAGTCTCAAAAACTATATGATGCAAATTATGACTCTGAATTGGAAAGGGAAAGAATAGAGTGTAAGGCGTTATGTCAGGAATATAATCATCTGCCGATAAAAGAGACGGAAAAAAGAAGTCGGTTAATAAAAAAGATCCTGGGAAAAACGGGAGAAAAAATTCACATTGAACCTGACTTTTGGTGCGATTACGGATATTGTATATCGGCAGGTGAAAACTTTTATGCAAATCATGGATTGGTTGTGCTTGATGCAGGCGGAGTTGCTTTCGGGGATAATGTGTTCGTTGCTCCGAATTGCGGATTCCATACATCGGGACATCCGATTGATTTCGAGAGGAGGAATCGGGGTCTGGAATATGCATATCCAATTAAAGTAGGAAATAACGTATGGTTTGGCGCAGGTGTACAGGTGATGCCCGGAGTAACGATAGGAAGCAACGTAGTGATCGGCGCAGGAAGCGTAGTCGTGAAAGATATTCCTTCGGACAGCGTGGCTGTAGGAAATCCATGTAAGGTGATCCGTCCGATTACGGAAGAAGATAAAAAGAAATGTTGGGACAGAACGTAAGTACAGTCATAGAGTGTAAGCATAGTGTACAGATGCGGAAGTCCAAGTGTAAAGTGTAAATAGAAATCAGACATAAGTTAAAAAATGCTCCTCATCAAACAGATTTTTATGATAAGAACTGTTTAATGGGGAGCATAATTAAATGTCCAAATGTAAAGTCAGACAATAAAAGTAAATTTATCACCGATACATAACTGCTGACATAAGTTTGTAATCGTGTTCTCAACATCATGGATCGTGCTTTTGATCCGAAGAAGCGGATAACCTTTATTAATATTAAGTGCCTTTGCTTCCTGATGAGAAGCGAAGATGATATCTAAAGTTTTTCGTGAGTGATCTAAAATAATATTATGCTTTTTCAGAACTTCAAACAAAGAAGTATCGTTTAAGTCTTCGCCGAACAGAAATGAAAATGATTCGGGAAATTTGTTGAGTTCGATAATTACCGGCTCATCATCCATATATCTGATTCTTTCCAATACAAGTATTTTCTCTCCGGGTTTTAAAGACATTTCTTTTATTTCACGTTCGGAAGGCTCTTCTAATGCGATCTTGATCGTTTTTGCTCCGGCAGTGGCGTTCATCATACGGCACATATCAGTAAAGCTGATGACTTCCGTTATACTGCGGTGGAGCTTCTTTTCTGCGACAAAAGTTCCTTTTCCTGATTTGCGGTCGAGATATCCTAATTCGGATAATCCGGCAAGTGCTTTCCGAACAGTAACTCTGCTTACATGGTAAGTTTCGCTTAGTTCGTTTTCTGTGGGGAGGCGGCTTCCGGCAGGGCGTTCGCCTGTCTCGATCTCATGCTGAAGCTTTTCTTCTAATTGTTTGTATAGTGGCGTTGCAATTGTATTATTTAATTCCATAAAAAACCTCCCATATAAAGTATTACTGTTCGCATTATAATACATTTGCATAAAAATGTATATAATAAATTGAAAATAAATTATATATTGACAATAAGTATTATATTGTATTATACTCTAGTCAGAAATAAAGAAATACACAACAAGGAGGAGATGTAATAAAATGTCATATGTAAGTACAGATATTAAGAAAATCGTTGCGGAAATTATCGAAAACAAAAAAGAAAAAGGCGGAGTAAAAAATATTTATTTCGTAGGATGCGGAGGTTCTTTGGGAGCACTTTATCCGGCAAAGACATTTATGGAAAGAGAGGCACAGGTTCTTCGTTCAGCATGGATCAACAGTAACGAGTTTGTTCATAGTACACCGAAGGATTTCGGAGAAAACTCAATCATATGTCTGGCATGTCATAAAGGAAATACACCTGAGACGATCCAGGCGGCAAAACTTGGAAAAGAAAAAGGCGCCGCAGTTATTATCCTTACATGGCTTGAAGAATCTGAGATCATTGAGTTCGGAGATTACATTATTCGTTATACATTTGATGCAAGTTTGGATCACCTTGCGGGAGACATCGATTATGCAGGAGAAAAAACACAGTGCGCACTGCTCGTAGCTGTTGAACTGTTAGCACAGACAGAAGGTTATGAGAACTATGATAAGTTTTATGAAGGACTTGGCATGATCAGCAACATTATTAAAAATGCCCGTAAACATGTAGCAGAAAGAGCGGAAGCTTTTGCGGAAGAATATAAGAATGATTCGGTAATCTACACAATGGGAAGCGGTGCTTCTTACGGAGCTGCTTACATGGAAAGTATATGTATTTTTATGGAAATGCAGTGGCTTGATTCAAGCAGCATTCATACAGGAGAGTATTTCCACGGTCCATTTGAGATCACAGATGCAAACCGTCCGTTTATGATCCAGATTTCAGAAGGCACGACGAGAGAATTAGATGAAAGAGCTCTTACATTCCTTAAAAAATATGCGAAACGTATTGAAGTTCTTGATGCAAAAGAGTTGGGTCTGTCAACGATAGACGCATCGGTTGTTGATTATTTCAACCATGCACTGTTCAACAATGTATATCCGATCTACAACCATGCCCTTGCGACAAAACGTGAGCACCCGCTTGCAACACGCCGCTATATGTGGAAAGTAGAGTATTAAAAACCGGATATAAAAACAAATTATTTATGACCAATTAAGCGATATAACTTATTTTATAAAAGGAGTCTGCACATTGTGCGGACTTCTTTTAAATTGTGCGAACAGTAATGCTTATGGTATGAAAAAATGGTATGAAAAAAATTGGAAAATATAGGTAATACATATAAATGATACAAAATAATAGAAATACAGCGTTATGCACAAAAATATAATTGATATTCATATAAAATACACAAAGTTGCAAAAACAAATTGACAAAACAACAAAATAAATATACTATTATATCAGATACAAAACAATACAGAACAATACAAAAGAATACAATACACTGGATTGATTTGTAGAGTTAAAGAATATGCGCATAGTTCTTTAAAAGGAAAACTCAAAATGAGGGTAAACTAAAGAGTAATTTAGGAGGTTAGCTTATGTTTTGGATAGAATTGATTATCGTTTTGGCGATCATTTTTATCGGAGTTCGTGTGGGAGGTACGTTCCTTGCGATGGCAGGAGGAATCGGAATGTTTATTATGACATTTATTCTTCATGTTACTCCTTCTGATCCGCCCGTCACAGTAATCTTAATCATGATAGCGGTTATCTGTGCGGCGGCAACAATGCAGGCTTGCGGAGGTTTGGATTACCTCGTCCGCATAGCGGAGAAAATCCTGAGAAAGAATCCGAAAATGATTACGGTACTTGCTCCGCTTGTAGCATATATTTTTACATTTATGTGCGGTACGGGACATATCGTTTACAGTCTTCTTCCAGTTATCAACGAAATCGCCATTGAGACAGGCGTTCGTCCTGAAAGACCGATTTCGGCATCGATCGTTTCTTCACAGCAGGCGATCACGGCATGTCCGATCTCGGCGGCAACAGTCGGTATCCTTGCTTTTATGGCAGAGGCAACAAATTATACGAAAGTAAATATTTTTACATTACTTATTGTTTGTGTTCCGGCAACATTGATCGGAACGATCGTTGCGGCAATCGCAGTGATCAAAAAAGGAAAAGAACTTGCGGATGATCCTGAATTTCAGGCTCGTGTTAAGGCAGGACTGATCGAAGATTTCTCCAAGAAAGTAAAAGAAGAGAAAAAAGTCAGCAAAGAAGCAAAAATTTCCGTTACGATCTTCCTCATTGCTATGGTGGGAATCGTTCTTCTTGGTGCAGTCAGCGGTTTAGTTCCGACGCTGGCAGACGGAAGCAAACTTCCGCTTACGACAGTAATCGAAATCTTTATGCTCGTAGCTGCGGCGGCTATGATTCTTCTTACAAAACTGGACAGCAACAAAGTTCTTGATCAGCCGGTATTTAGAACAGGTATGTTCGCGGTTGTTCTGGCGTTTGGTCTGTGCTGGCTTGTAAATACATTTATCGGAGATCAGTCATCATTTATTACAGACAATATGTCGGCGCTGACAAATAAGTATCCGTGGATTTTCATTGTAGCGGTATTTATCGTAGGTGCGATCACAACGAGTCAGTCTTCGACAACAATGATCATGATTCCGATCGGAATCGCATTAGGACTTCCGGCAAACGTAATCGTGGCAGGTTGGATCGCATGTTCATCTAATTATTTTATTCCGGCTTCGGGACAGTGTGTTGCAGCTCTTGCATTTGACTCAGCAGGAACAACGAAGATCGGTAAATTTGTATTGAACCACAGCTATATGATACCGGGGCTTGTATGTACGGTCGTATCAGTAGTAGTCGCACTTCTTATAGGAGCGGTTGTATTCTAAGAAGTCAGAAGACAATGTGCTGTGGCAATATAGAAAGAAAGCTGAAAAGCAAAAAGAGACTGCAGCCTTGTATCCGTATGGAACGGGTGGCAGTCTTTTCAAATTTTAAGTATTGAAACGGAGGAATATGGCAATGAAATTCGCACCTATGAATTATCATTATTTGAGATATCCGATCAAAAAATTTCTTGATAAAGTGGAACGTTCACCATTCGACAGCATCGATCTGTATTGTTCGGCACCGCAGCTTAACTTGTTTGATTATCCGCTTTTAAGATTGATCGAGCTGAAAAAGGAGATTGAAGCACATCATTTAAGTGTGATGGCGATGACGCCTGAAAACTGTGTGTATCCGGTTAATTTCTGTACGCAGGATGATCTTACAAGAGAGTCAAGCATTCGGTATTATCAGCGGGCAATCGACACGGCACAGTTTCTTGACTGTCCGTGTGTGCAGATCAGTACCGGATTCGGATACTTCGATCAGCCAAGAGAAGAGGGCTGGAAATACTGCAGAGAATCGTTGTGGACACTGGCGCAGTATTGCGAAAAGAAAGGCGTCAGGTTACTTTTGGAAGAGTTAAAAGTAACGACGACAAACGTGCTTATCACAAGCAAAGATATCGCAAAGATGCTGGAAGAGATCGATTCTCCGGCAATCGTCGGAATGGTCGATATGGATCAGATGACATATGCGAAGGAAACGATAGATGATTATTTTGATAATCTTGGCGATAAGCTCGGGCACATTCACTTTAACGACAGAGGTCATACTGTTCCGGGCGACGGAGATTTCCCGATGAAGGAATACTATGATTCAATCAGGAACAGAGGTTATGACGGAACGGTTTCGTTTGAAATATGTGACAGAAGATATTACTGTGATCCTGATAAGGCAATCGATGACATTGCCGCATGGATGAAAGCAAATACGAATGAGTTTGATTAATTATAAAGATGGTGGGGTCAAAAGCCCCCAACAATGATGCCAACGGATTGTTTCGTGCTACGCACTCCCACAATCCTACCCGCTATTCGCATATCATGGTGCTTACGCCCCACTTTTATGCTCATATCGGGGCGGGTCTCAAGGTCATTCTACCACCAGTGTGCAAGCACACGTGGTTACAGACCTTTTGACCCTGACATCATTATAAATTACAAATCTTGTTATATAGAGGAGAATACAACATAGAAACAAATATTATACGGAGGAAAGTGTTATGTGGACACAAGACATGTTTGGAGTAGAGAAACCGATTATAGCACTGCTGCATCTTGACGCACTTCCGGGAGATCCGGGATATTGCGGAGATATGAAAACAGTTACAGAACACGCAAGGAAAGACTTGCTGGCACTGCAGGACGGAGGCGTTGACGGAATCCTTTTTGCAAACGAATTCAGTCTGCCGTACCAGCCGGTAGCGGATATCGCGGTTGTTTCGGCTATGGCGTATATCATCGGAAAATTAAAAGACGAGATCAGCGTACCGTTTGGCGTTAATGTCGTAAAAAATCCAATTGCAACGATCGATCTCGGAGCTGCAACAGGAGCAAAATTCGGAAGAAGCTGCTTCTCAGGTGCGTACATGGGAGAATATGGAGTATATGTCTCCAACAGCGGAGAAGCAATTCGACATAGAAAAGCGCTTGGAATCGAAGATATGAAGCTTCTTTTTAAAGTAAATCCGGAAGCAGATGCTTATCTCGTACAAAGAGACGTTCAGGTTGTTGCAAAATCCATTATGTTCGGCGATTTCGCGGATGGATTATGTGTGTCGGGCGCGGCAGCGGGAGCAGAACCGGACGATGTGATATTATCCAGAGTGCATGAAGTGGCAAGGCCGAGACAGGTTCCGGTATTTTGCAATACAGGATGTAACCACGCAAATGTCAGAGAAAAACTGAAAAACTGCGACGGCGTCTGCATGGGAACAGCATTTAAAAAGGACGGCGTATTTAACGGCAGAGTAGATAGAGAGCGTGTTAGAGAATTTATGGAAATCGTTGCAGACATAAGAAAAGGTCTGTAAGAAAAAGTTGCAGAAAAGAATCTTTGGAAAGAAAGATAGTGAAAGAGAAGTCTTTGAGGAGAAAAAAGTGAAAGAATATTACCTCGGAATCGATATAGGTACATATGAGTCGAGAGGAATGTTGATCGACGAAAACATGATTCCTGTTGCAGATTGTTCGGTGACACACGGGATGGACCATCCCCGGGAAGGCTGGTTTGAACATGATGCAGATCAAGTTTGGTGGGGAGATTTTTGTAAATTATGCAGGCTTCTTCTTGAAAAGAGCAAGATCAGTCCGGACGAGATAAGATGTGTCGGAACGAGCGCTCTTGGCACAGATTGTCTGCCGGTCGACAGAGACTGTAATCCGCTTCGGCCTGCGATCTTATATGGGATCGACTCCAGGGCGGAAGAGGAGATCAAATGGCTGACTCAATATTACGGAGACGACGTTAAAAAAATGTTCGGTCATCCGATCTGTACAGGGGATACGGCGACGAAGATTTTGTGGATCAAAAATCATGAACCGGAAGTATACGAAAAGACATATAAGTTTTTGACGGGAAGTTCATATCTCACTGCAAAACTGACAGGAAAATATGTGATAGATCAGTTTTTGGCAAAAGGATCGTTTCGACCTCTTTATAATCGAGACGGAACGATAAACAAAGAAAATTGTCGTCTGTACTGCCGCCCGGATCAGATTGCGGAGTGCGCTTATTCTTTTGAGACTGCCGGAACGGTAACGAAAAAAGCGTCAAAGGAGTGCGGCTTGAAAGAAGGTACTTTGGTGATCGTTGGAACAGGAGATTCTACGGCAGAGGCGATCAGCGTAGGATTGGTTGAATCAGGAACTGTATTTTTCCAGTATGGTTCATCTATGTTTTATTACTACTGTGTTGATCGTTATGTTGACGACTATGTATCGGCAAGCGGAAACGGAGCATTAAAAGGTGGAAAAGAATTTACGGTACCGGGAACATTTTGTATCGGAGACGGAACGAATGCAGCGGGAACGCTGACCAGATGGGTACGGGATACGTTTTATCAGGAAGAATTGAAGCGGGAGCGATCAGGCGGTGAAAATGCATATGCCGTAATGGCAAAAGAAGCGGCTGAGGTAGAAGCCGGGTCAGAAGGGCTGATCGTGCTTCCTTATATCTATGGAGAACGCAGTCCGATACAAGATCCGAAAGCAACGGGTATGTTATTTGGTCTAAAAGGAACACATACAAGAAAGCAGATTAACAGGGCGGCACTTGAAGCGGTCGGATATTCAACGCTTCAGCATATGATCTTGTTCGATGAGATGAAACTTCCGCCAAAATCCGTTATTACGGCAGGTGGCGGGACAAAAAATGCAGCATGGATGCAGATCATATGCGATATGATCGGAAAAGAGATATGCATTCCCGAAAGATATCAGTGTTCGTCTTACGGAGATGCTGTAATGGCCGCACTTGGAGACGGCAGGTTTCGTGATTTTACAGAGCTTAGAGATGCTCTTCCGAAAGGAAAGATGATTGTTCCGAATGAAAAGAACCATATATATTACAAAGAACATTACAAGATGTTCAAAGATTTGTATTTGAATAATAAAGCTATGATGCATAGCATTTAAGCCATGAGTATAGAAGAGACAGAATAAAAAAACAACGAAATGAAGCAAAAGTAAAGAGAAGCAAAATAGAAGGAGAAAGGAAACAAAACGATGGAGCAATGTAAAATTATTGCAGTTGGAGACAATGTATGTGATAAATATTTATCAAGAGGAAAGATGTATCCGGGCGGACAGTGTGTCAATACATGCGTTTATGCAAAGATGAACAATACGAAGTCGGCATATCTTGGAAAATACGGTGATGATGAAGTCGCTGCCTGTGTGCAGGATACTTTGAAAGAAATCGGAATCGATGACAGCCACAGCCGTCATTATGAAGGTGAAAACGGATATGCACTTGTAACTTTAAAAGGAAACGACAGAGTATTTTTAGGTTCAAACAAAGGCGGTATTGCGAAAGAACATGATTTTGGATTTACAGAAGAAGATTTAGAGTATATCAAAGGCTTTCAACTGATTTATACAAATCTGAATTCTTACATAGAAAAAGAAATTCAGGTTTTGCAGCAGACAGGCGTTCCAATCGCATATGATTTCTCTACCCGATGGACAGACGACTATCTGAAAGAAATATGCCCGTATGTAACAGTCGTGATCATGTCGTGTGCGCACCTGACAGATGAAGAGCGGGAAAGAGAAATGAGAAAAGCGCAGTCTTATGGGGCAAAAGTCGTGCTTGGAACGATCGGGGAAGACGGATCTTACGTCCTTTATAATGACAGGATCTTATATGAACCTGCCGTACATGCAGATGATGTGATCGATACGATGGGAGCTGGAGATTCTTATTTTACGGCATTTTTATGTTCGCTTCTGGAGACGTCAAAGACAGGGAAGATCGTTGAGGGAACAGAAGACGAGATGGCAAAAAGACTTCAGACGGCAATGGGAAAAGGGGCGGCTTTTGCGGCAAAAGTATGCACCTTGGAAGGAGCTTTCGGATACGGAGTTCCGATTTTAGGAAAGACAACTGTGTAAAATCCAAAGAAAAGATAAAAAGGCAGTTCTAAAAAGATAACAGTAAAAAATCAGACCGATCAGTTAAAAATAATTAAAAATATAGTGTAATACGAGAGGAGAATAAAAATGAGACCGAATGTATATGAAAATAAAGAAGAAGGAATCAAATGTGTATATACGAATGAAAAATGGCTGGTAAGCATTAAAAACTGGAAGCCGGATAATGATATCGAAGGACTGAAACACCTGGAGATTCATCATACGACAGATGAACAGTTTATCCTTGTAAACGGAAAAGCGATTCTGATCACGGCAGAAAGAAAGGACGGAAAATTTGAAACAGAACTGACACTTATGGAAAAGGGAAAAGTTTATAATGTTCCGAAAGAATGTTGGTTCTATTCGATCACACAGAAAGATACAAAGATGGTTTATGTTCAGGATTCGGGATGTTCTATGGAAAACAGTGATTTTTGCGATCTTTCAGAAGAAGAGATCAAAAAAATCCAAGAAGAAGCTCGTCATTTATTCGCCTGATATTCCATAGGGAAAGTAAGGAAAATAGATCAGAAGCAATCGGGGATCGGAAAAGGAGCGATTATGAAGAAAAAATATGTTTTATTTGATTTTGACGGTGTAATTGCAGACACGGAAGAAAGCAACAGTCATTATCTCGGTCTTGCCCTGAAAGAGTTCGGAGTTGAGCTGACGGAAAAAGACAAGCAGAGGTTGATCGGTACGCATGATCAGGAACTTCTTATAGAATTCCTGTCGCGATCGCCTCGCAAAGTGACAGTAGAGCAGCTTACACGGAGACGAAAAGAACTGGGAAATACATATGAAAACGGAAATATCGCTCCGATTCCCGGAATTGTTCCGCTGATACAAGGGCTGAGACAAAGCGGAGTGAAAACCGCACTCGTATCTTCTACCGCAACCCGTCTTATTATTATGGGACTGAATCGGATGAAGATGACGGACTTGTTTGATGTGATCGTCTGCGGCGATATGTGTGCAAAGAGAAAGCCCGATCCGGAATGCTATTTAAAGGCTATGGGATTATTAGGTGCTGTGCCGCAGGAGTGTCTTGTGTTTGAAGATTCTTCTGTCGGGATTCATGCCGCAAAACAGGCAGGGATTGAAGTTGCGGCATTTACCGGTTCAGGGAACGGGCAGGACGTAAGCGAAGCAGATTATGTTGTTTCATCATATGAAGAAAGTAAAAGGGTCTTAATCTGACCCTTTTACTTCTTTTATTTTAATGGATATCTGAGTAATGTAGTTTCTAATGGATGCGAAAAAAATCTGGAGTTATGCCAGAAGGCTGCTCGCAATTATCCCTTCTATTTTCATCTGTGCTCTTGGAGTAGCACTTTTGGTTTGGCCGGAATGGGGATGTGATCCGCTGACAACATTTGACATTGGCTTATTATATCCCGATCGGTTTAGGATATCAAACGTCTGATATTTTTGCTTTTATGGCAGCGGACATTGTGAAAAAGAGTTATGGAGTCGGTCTGATCATATCTTATGCGATCTTATTTGTAACCGGAGTGGCAATCGGCAGCGGGATCATGGCATATACCAATTTTTTAGAGCCTGTTGTCGGCGGCAGCAGACAAGCTTGGTCCGTATGTTTTGCAATTTTGGCACAGGCGATTTTTCTCGGAGTATTGGTATATTATCTGAGATATACCCTGGACCTGAACGACACGCAGGTATCCCTTGTGAATATCATTATGTGGATCGTAGCGTTGTTTTGGGTATTCCCGATCAATCGATGGTCTACGAAGTATTTCAAAGTTGTTTCATGGACGATTTCTATGGGAATCTGGCTTTTGTGTATGATCGTGTTCCCTTTGTTTTTCTTAAAGCCGGGTTCAACCGCAGCACCGATCATTATGACGAGCATTCTCGTAGTTGGGCTAAATGCACTGTATCAGGTTATTTATGCTATGATTTCTGACTGTGTAGAAGTCGATGAATTGATGAGCGGTGCTGCGTTTGAAACGGGCGGGGAAAGAGATTACTTTAGATGAATTTAAAGATTTATTGTTTATAAAAAAGAACTGAAAAATATACAAAATTCATATTCTGTATAAATAAAAAAGCAAAATAGTAGAAAAGCTAAGTTGTAAAATCAAGTGCGACAAGGGTTAATAACTCTATCGCACTTGATTTTTTATTGTGGAAAATATGAGTGCTACAAGAGAATTAAAAAACTCTTGTAGCACTTTTTATTTTGCCAATTTTTAAGGAAAGGTGGGCGGAAACGTGAAAAAAGGAGATAAGCGTATTACATACGCCGACAGACAGAAGATTGAAGCAATGGAGCGAACCGGGGCAAAGGTTACAGATATTGCAAAGGCGGTTGGGTTTCACAGAGCAACGATTTATAACGAATTGAAGCGTGGGGGAACACCATACCGGGCAGAAGTAGCACAGAGAAGTTTATAAATGCCAGGCGGCAGCAATATAGAAAGGAACTCAACATGGATATATCAAAATGGTTTTACAGACCGCACTACACAACGCCGGAACTTGATAAAAAGATTGAAGATGTGGAAAAGGCGTTGGGGTTCAAATTGTTTATATGGCAAAAAACATATATAGAATATGGCGTTTTTAGACAGTACGGGGAAACGACCGCCAAAATATTAAGATTGCTTATAACACCGGGGAAAATAGTTGATTTCACAGAGCAACCAAGGGGAGATAGAGAAAGATTTTTTAGAAAAGAACTTTTAGAAGTGAAAGCAAAGTTAAATGCTGCCGGAGTTCAGACCAACGAAGTCTACACAAATAAAAAGGACTTATACAGAGCAATGAACGAAAGGACGGGCGGCAGCAGATGAAAAGAAAATTAAAGGTTAATGACTTCTTTTGTGGATGCGGCGGAATGGGTATTGCATTTAAAAATGCCGGGTATGAAATAGCCGGGGCATGGGACTTTGATAAATACGCCGTGGAGAGCTACCGGGCAAACGTAGGGGACCATGTACAGAAAGCAGACATTAAGGAATTGCACCAAGCAGACATACCACAAGCGGATGTGTGGGCGTTCGGCTTTCCTTGCCAGGATTTGAGCGTTGCCGGAAAGCAACGGGGCATGATTTTAAAATGCGAGGATTGCGGCGAGGAAATAGAGATAAACCCGGAAGAGTACACGGGCAACACCATTTGCCCCAAGTGCAGCAGTAACAATTTTAAGGCGGCGAGCCGTAGCGGATGTTTCTTTGAAATGATGCGATTACTTGAAGAAACAGAGAGAGAGAGAGAACACGCCATGCCGGCCGTTATCATTGCGGAGAATGTGCGAGGGTTACGCCCGTATCTGCCAGTGTTACGCCTGGAATATGAACGCCACGGGTACACGGCACATATTGAAATGTTTAATTCCAAATATTGGAACGTGCCACAGAACCGGGACCGTTACGCAGTAGTAGGGACCAGAAATAAAAAGAACCTAACATTTACATTTCCGAAAGAGCAACACGAATTTGTACCGAAGTTATCGGATTACCTGGAAAAAGATGTACCGGAAAAATATTACTTGCCGGATGAAAAGGCACAAACCATTATAGCCCAGGCGTTAGAGAAACTAGAGGGTTTAGGAAAGTGCCATGCGTGCATTACGCCGGACCGTATCAACAAGCGGCAGAACGGACCGAGGGCAAAGGCAGAGGACGAGCCAATGTTTACACTTACCGCCCAGGATTTACACGGCGTTATCATCCTGGAAGATGAACAGACGGAAGAAAGCGTTGTTACGGACATTGCAGAGGAAACCGGGCTTTTAGACCCTAACGGTTGCGGAAAAACATTACGAGTTGGGGGGGCGGAAGCATCACAAAGAAACATAACTACCAACACGTTATTGTCAATCCAGGGGGGGCAGAGAGCAACAGAGTTTCCCATAACGGTAACGGTCAATAAGTGCGGAAGAAATGTTTTAAAAATTGCGGATGTTTCCCCGTGCCTTACCGCAAGGGATTATAAAGGGTACGCCGGAAAGAAAGACATGATAGCAGTTATAGAAGAGCGAAAGGAACAAGACAATGGAAAGAGCCAACAACCAGGGTTGCCAAATGGTGGGGATGCTTGACATAAAAGGTCAAGACCAATGCCGCCGGGTGTATTCAACGGACGGAATAGCACCAACCCTTACAACATCCGGGGGGGGCAAAGGGAAGTGAAAATATTTGATACAAAGCGGTTGAGGGTGCGAAAGTTGACACCTAAAGAATACGGAATTTTACAAGCGTTCCCTATGGACGATTGGAAACAAGTTGTTTCAGATAGCCAGGCATATAAACAATTTGGTAACGCAGTAACTACAACGGTTTTTACCGCAATAGCGGAAGAGATAGCAAAAAGCATTTATGCAGCAGAAGAAAGCGAGGAACAAAACATGGAAGCAGAAAACAAGAATTTTACCGGAATGAATGAACCGGAAGAGAAGCCAACGGCGGAAAGCATTTTGGCAGCAGCGGAAGCAGAAGCCAAGGTGGCAGCAGAACGGGAAGAAACAACCAAAACAGCAATTCCGGCAGAGGAAACCATAACACCGAACTCATTAGCCAACGGGATGTTGCAGTTTCTTCTTGATAGCGGAATTGTAGCGAGTACGTGCGTAACGGATGAAACAGAAAAGATGTTTGCAAAGCACATTAAAGAAGAATTGGACGGAATAACGATTGGGGAAACACCGGAGATATTGAGAGATTGGGAAGCGGCACAAAACGCCGTCAATGATATGCTTTCAAAATATGCACCGGGCGGATATATGGGGAAAATCATTTATCCATTACTTACCCCATTAAAAGAGCGGTTGGAAGCCGGAGAAAGAACACCGGATTTATACAACGCCATTGTAGAAGCCACAAGGTAGGTGCGGCGTATGACATTGGCGGACATTGTGGGCGTTATGTCCGGCCCGGACCGTGTGCGGATTACAAAAGGCAGAGTGGAATTATTTGCCGGATATTTGGGTAATTTGGTACACATGGCAGAATATGAAGCACTTATGGCGGAAGAGGTCACACGGATAAAAGAAAAAGTGGACATAACCCATAAAAGGTATAAGGAATTGGGACTAATGCAGCCGTTACACCCGGAAGAAACACCAAATTACAGTTTTTCAGATTTGCAGTTGACTATATACCGGGAAATCATATTGAAAAGCGAGGAATAACACATGGAAGAAAAAACAATGATGCCTATTAACAATCAGATTGAGCCGGATTTTTTAGAACACATCAAAAGCACATTTAAGCGGTGGAGAGATTTAAACACCCAGGGCGTGACGATTGGGGCAAGGGAATTAAGTAATTTTGCCTTTACATTAAAAGGTGCATCCATGAATAGCCATTTGGGATTTAAGTACAATTTCAACCCACGGGGAACGGATGCAGACGGAAACCCGGCAATCACATTAAAACTTTATACCAAACCGGAGCAGATGAACCCGGCAGCAGATAGGCCGGTATATGAATTTGCAGCCCCTTACATGGTTTAGGATGCAGCAGTACAGAAAGCGAGGGAACACAACATGATGCAGAAATTAAAAGAAGAAATCACGGCAGCAGCCAACAGAGAATTAAACCGGGCAAATGAGCAATTCCCGTTATTTACATCAAAACATGAGGGCGTGGCGGTTGCCTATGAGGAATTGGAAGAGAGCAAAGAAGCCCTTGAAGAGTTAGAAGCATCCTTTAAGTGCTTATGGGATGATGTGAGAGGGAAAGAAACGCCTTGTTATCTGAAGGAAGAGATAACACCGCTTAAAATCGCAGATTACGCAATTAACCTTGCGTGCGAAGCCGTACAGACGGCCGCTATGCTTATGAAATATGAAATGAGCCTTAACCCGGCAGTAGAAAGCGAGGACGAATAATGGCAATATACGCAATTGATTTTGATAACACATTGGCTATTACCCGTTTCCCGGAAATTATAGCCCCAAACAAAAAAATGGTTGCTTTTGCAAAAGCGGTAAAAGCCCAGGGACACCAAATAATATTGTGGACAAGCAGAGCCGGGGCAGACCTGGAAAATGCCGTGGAGTGGTGCAGATTGCAAGGACTTGTATTTGATGCCGTGAATGAGCCGTTACCGGAGCAGATAAAGCGGTGGGGCAATGATACAAGAAAAATCTATGCGGATTATTACATAGACGATAAGAACATGACAATAGCCCAAGTGGAAAGCACCATGAACCAAATAAAAGAGATTATGGAAGAAATAGCAGAATGAGAGGTAAAAGGAAATGAGTAAAAAAATCGAGGAAACAATTGTAATCAGAAACGAAAAAATGTCCTATGCGGTTCGCTTATGCTCAAAATTAGAGGGAGAGGGTTCACGGCTTGAAAATAGAAACCCGTATATGGTAGTAGAGGACGGGAAAATAAAGTATTTGGATAGTCTATACGGAAACAAAAGCGAGTTTAACTTTAATGATGAAGTTCATGCAGTTGCAAAAGAAATTTTCATAAGCGGTTTAAGAACGGCCATTAAAGAAGAAATATTGAGATTAAAACAATTAGAACTTGTTTTAAATGAAATGGGCCTTACGGAGTGCATAGGAAACACATTAGAAGAAAGTGCAACATTCTTACAAAGAGTTAAAGGCTTTATAGGACAAAGAGATTAACACAGAAAGCGAGGGAACACAACATGATGCAGACGGCAGCAGTACAGAAGATAAGCGAACCGAATAGCCCATATAAAGCAATGTTGGACCGAGCCTATATGATAGGCTACACGGATGCCATGAACCAGGAGAGAAGCCACAGAAGAGCCGCCAGGGAACGCCGGGAAAGAAAAAAGTATTTTGCCATGCAGAAGTTAAACGGCGTTGCATTGCTGATTTTCACGGCCGTAGCAATCAAGATTTTAGAGGGGGATGCAACAATAGCGTTTATAACCGTTCCTTTAGGGTTATCCATGCTTTTATCCAAAGAAATGTTGATTATCAATAAATATTATTGGAAATGTGAGGAAAAGGCGGAAAGAGGGGTGCAGTAATGAAGTTTGTTATCCAGGGATTAAAGTACGATACGGATAAAATGAAGAAAATAGCGAATGTGAAGAAATGGTATGAAACCAATAGCCCACTTGTTAAGGCAATTTACGGAAATAGAGAAGTAGGAACTACATACGATTGTGAATTGTGGAGAAGTGAAAAAGGAAATTGGCTTTTGATGCATACAGAGGACTACAACAAGAAAGTAGGACACGCCATAACAGAAGAGGAAGCAAAAAGCCTTTTAATGAGATATGCACCGGATATTTACGAAACAGAGTTTGAAGAAATACCGGAAGCATAGAAAAAGCGAACCCCTATTGCAAAGGTGGGGACCTAAAACAATAGGGGTTGGAACTCAACAAAGAGAGTATAGCACAATATATAGTGTTTGTAAATGTGGTTTTTCTATATATAGGAAGAAACCGCATTGGAAAGGTTGGTTTTACATGGTCACAAGGGTTATTACCATAATTGCAGCAGTTACGGCAACGGGATTTTTCACGCTTGCCGCTTTATGGTTCATAGGATTTTTGAAAGTCCGCCAGGCATGGGCGTGGCTTTTTGAAGATTGGGACCGTAGATTTTAATTTTTTTGACGGTGCAACCGGGTTTAGCCGTCCTTGTAATGGGCCTTAACATATCAACCATTATAGAAATATATGTTTTATATCTGCCTGGATAGGTGGGTTTTAGATAGATAAGTGAAAAGGTGGGGCAATGGGTAAAAGATATTATGACAATTACGATTATGAGGAAGCATACAAGGAGCAGTGCAAGAAGTTAGAGGAAGCAGAAATGGAAAGGTGGATGAAAGAGGGGTGGGTAAACTGCCTATACAGAACATCCACATACAAAAGCACCAATACAGAGAGCAACACAACATTGCTTGAAAGTATGGTGTACCCGTCCTTTAAATTCAAAGCAGATATGCCAAAGACGGAAAAGAAGAGAGAAACAAGCCCGTCACAATCAAACCTCAACGATAAGAACGCAAGACGGTATTTAATCCGTTTAGCCAATATCAATTTTGGAAAAGGGGATATATGGGCTACGTTTGGTTGGAATAATGGGTTATTGCCGAAAACCTACGAGGATGCAAAAAAAGATGTGGTTAATTTCATACGCCGCATAAACCGCAAGCGTAAAAAGTTAGGGTTAGAAAATGCAAAGTATATTTACATAATCGCATTTGAGGAATACACACGCCCACATTTTCATTTACTCATATCCGGCGGAATAGACCGTGACGAGTTAGAAAGAATGTGGGGAAAGTGCGATAGACCAAACACCAGGAACATAAGCCCGGACGAGAATTTTTTATTAACCGGACTTGCTACATACATAACACAGAACCCACACGGAACAAAGCGTTGGTGTCCGTCCAAGAATTTGAAAAAACCGGATGAACCAAAACACAGTTACTCAAAATTCAGAAAAGCAAAGGTGGAGAAAATGGCCTTTGATAGTAGCGTGTTACAAGCAGAAATGGAAAAGGCATATCCGGGCTTTACGTTCCTGGATGCAGAGGTAAAGCACAACGGAGTAAACGCAGCCTTTTACATATACGCCCGTATGGTTAAAAAGGGCGAGAAGCCGAAAGGCAAGCCACAAAAAAGAAAGCGAGGGAACAAAGCATGAAAATTATTTGCACATTAAACCTAAAGGGCGGATGTGCCAAGACCACAACGGCGGTCAGTATGGCGGAATTATTAGCAACCGGGTTTAAATCAAAGCGTGGAGCAGTTGAGCCGGGAAAAGTCCTTTTGTTCGACAATGACAAGCAAGGAAACGCAAGCCGCTTATTTAATCAATACCTGGGGGACACAGAAGCCCCGGCGGCAGCAGTATTAAAAAGAGCCACATTCCGGGGAAACACAATAAGACACACGAAAATTGAGAATTTGGACATTGTACCATGCAATTATTTTATGGAGTTGGCGGAATTGGAGATTAAGGCGGACACGGAAACGCCACAACATGACAGATACCGCCGGGCATTTGAAGAATTAAAAAATACGCCGCCATTTGGAAATTATGATTACTGCATCATAGACAACGCACCGGATTTAGGCATGAATGTAATAAACGCTCTTGTGGCAGCGGATGAAATTGTTATACCCGTGAATTTAGATTGCTATTCCCTGGACGGATTGGAAGAATTGGTGGACCAGGTAAACAATGTTAGGCAGTTGAACCGAAAAGCCCACATTGCCGGGGTGCTTATTACGGACTATGAGAAATCAGACACAAGCGAAGCGGCGGAAACATGGTTGAGAGAAAAAAGCGGATTGCCCGTATTTAATACAATCATACGCCATTCCAAGAAAGTAAAAGACAGTACATTTTACCACAAAACGCCAATAGCCTATTGCGTGAGAAGCGGAGCGGCACAAGGATATAAAAATTTCATCCTGGAATACATGAATAAACCACACATGGCAGCAGGGCAGAAAGAGAGGGGATAACATGGGATTTAATATTATGGACCTTATGAACGGGGCAACCAGGGCAGCAGTTGAGGGCGTAGACAACTACGAAGCAATAACCCTTAACCTGGACGAAATCAAAGTTACGAAGCACAACCGTTATAGCATGGACGATTTGGAAGAATTGGCAACATCAATTCTTATGGACGGATTGCAAGAGCCGTTAATCATTGGCCGGGTAAACGGGGAGTATCTTCTTTCCGGTGGACATAGACGGCGTGAAGCCCTTGTTATTTTGCAGAACGAGGGACACACGGAGATTACGCAGAACATCCCGTGCCGCTTTAAGGACATGACGGAAACGCAATTTAGATTATCCTTGCTAATCGGCAATACCTTTAACCGAAAAATGACCGATTACGATTTGATGAACCAGGCGGCGGATTGGAAAGAGGTATTGACCCAGGCGAGAAAGGAAAAATTGTTAGTCCTGGAAGAGGGAAAAAGGGTTAGGGATTATGTGGCGGCAGTCCTGGGGGAGAAACCAACCAAGATTGCACAGTTGGAAGCAATTAACAACAATGCCACGGAAGAGGTAAAAGAGCAGTTTGAAAAAGGCAATATGAAAATTACAAGTGCCTATGAAACAAGTAGATTATCCGAGGATGCACAAAAAGAAGTTGCGGCAGCAGTTGAAGCCGGGGCGGATATAAAGAGCGAAGAGATAAAACAGATGTCAGAAGAGAAGAAAAAGAAGCGTAAGACCGCCGAGGACATAGCCAAAGAACAAAATGTGTCAGATACCGACACATCCGAGGAAGAAAAGGCAAATGCCAAGAAATTACACGCCGTAAAAATGCTTGAAAAATATTATATCTATCTTTCCGAAGAGGAAACGGGCATTTTGGAATGGATGTTGGAAGATTGCAAACGCCGCAAGCGTGAATACGCCTTAGAGGAAGATTAAACGGGTATGGGGAAAATTATATTATTCCCCACGCACCCGGATTATTGCAAAAGGTGTATTTATTCCAGGAACAACGGAACGTGTGCAAGCGAGAAATACAACGAAAATCAATACAAGGTAAATTGCGTGTGGCATTACTGCAAATACCGGAAAGAAAAGGCGGAATATGAAACATGAGCATACAGAACATGAAGAGAAGCGAAACAACGGAGCAAATAGCCCTTTTCAATTGGGCGAAGCGGACAGAAAGCATATTGCCGGAATTGGCGTTGATGTACCATGTGCCAAACGAGGGAAAAAGGAGCAATGGCGGAATATTAAAGGCGGCCGGACTTAAAAGCGGTGTGCCGGATATATGCCTACCCGTTGCAAATAACGGCTTTCACGGGTTGTATATCGAATTGAAGTTTGGAAAGAATAAGGCAACCAAAGCCCAGGAAGAGTATATGGCAATGCTTAATGCACAAGGCTATAAAACGGCGGTGTGCTATGGGGCAGAGGAAGCCGGGGAAGAGATATTGGCATATCTCACAGAACCGGGACGGATGCCAAAGAAAGCGTGTGTAAATGCACCGTGGATTAACGGAAAGTGTGACGGTATCAATTTACCGTCACGAATGTTTAGCCGGGAAGAGTGCAGAGGGTGTAAGAATTTTAATCCGGGAAGAGAAGAAAGAATAATAAACGAGATTTTAAGCGAACACCCGGAAAAGAGAGAAATAAAGCAAGCAATTATAAATCTTTCATGCGGTCAGACGGGAAATAAAAAGATTGAGAGTATGGAAGATACATTGGAGATTATCAACGCCACATTGGGCGGAATGGTAAAAGGCAATGAATTAACCGTGGAGCAGTCGGCAGCAGTATTAACGGTTGCTATGAAAGCCTACGAAGTAGGAAAGAAAGCGAGGATAAAAGCATGAGTGCAAAAGCAGATAAAACGGGTTCATGTTCCTTTTGTGGACAGACCAAAATAATACAGGTCCCGGAAGAGTGGGAGCAAGGGCAGATTAACGAAGCGGTAACGTGCGAGTGCGAATGTGAGCAAGCACAAGCATACGCAAAAGCAAAAGAGAGAAAGGACAAGGCAAAGAAAAGAGTAAATGAATTATTTGGTGGCGGTGCAGAAAAGCCCGTTGCGGAAGATGTGGTTAATCTTTTAATTGCAACCGTTGATGCAATCGAGGATAAACACATGAAAGGGATTACCGTTGATGTGGGGCATGGCGTAAAAGCAAAGGTTTCTAAAATGGCGAAAGAAAGTATTAAGGTTGAACGGTCGGAGAACAAAAAGACAACATACGAAGAATAGCGGATTGGGGGGGGGCAGTATTGCAAAGAATTGATGATGATATTAAAGCCACAGTAAAAAAGATTATCCAGGGCAACGAGAAACGCAAACGCCGGATGCTTAACGGGAACGCATCAGCATTTGACCGTATGGCTTATAGCGTGATAAATGAAGCCCTTAATAATTCATGCCACAACATAGATAGCGAAGCGGCACGGGAGCAGATGCAGAAACAAATATATAAAAGCGTGGTTCATTGTACGCCGTATGAAAGTATTTATGATGTGATGTGTGGCCGCCGTCAATTCTACGATTACCGCAATGAATTTATAACCGCAGTTGCCGAGGGGCTAGGAATGTTGCCAGGCAGCAGGACTAAAAGGAATACCGGATGCAGCAGTACAACGGGGACATAATAGCAAGGCAAAAGAATTTATAATTGGGTTATGGGGTAGCAATACACATAACCCATAAACCATTTACAGAAAGGGCGGTGGGACCGTGAAAGAATATGCAAAGGGCTTTTATAAGTCCGCCGCATGGAAGAGAGCAAGGCAGCAAGTAATAACCAGGAGCAACGGATTGTGTGAGCGGTGCAAGGCGAGAGGAATATATAAGCCGGGTTACATTGTGCATCACAAAGAATATATTACGCCGGGCAATATCAGCAATCCAAACATCACATTGAACCTGGACAACCTGGAATATGTTTGTGAGGATTGCCACAACAAAGAACACAAGGCAGTACATACACCAATGCGTTATCAGTATGATGCAAACGGAAATTTATTACCGCCGAAAGAAAATAATAAATCAGACCACACCCCCGGGGTACAGAATTTGACACCGGGTAAAAGAACCGAGGGAGTTACCTCAAAAAAACTCCGCAAGGTCGCACGCATATGAGGGGGGTATATTTATGGCAGAAAGCAAGAATGATTTAACAGAAAATAAGAAAAAAAGACCGAACAAATTAACAAATGCGAGGATTAAAAAAGAGATAGAGTTTTTAGAAAAAATGTTCGTTGGGGTTGATGATGAAAACAAGAAAACCCTTATAAATTCACTGATTGAGGAAGCGGCGTTTTTAAAAGTGGCTTGTTTCCAGGCGAAAGAAGAATTGAAAAAAGAGGGCCTTACAACGGAAACCGTGAACGCATCACAGAAATTTGTAAAAGCCCACCCCTCAACCCAAATTTACGAGAAATATTCACGCCAATATACCGCAATTATCCACTCACTCATTGAGTATTTACCGCCAAAAGAAAAAGAAAAAGTGGACCGTTTGGCGGCGTTACGGGATGAATAGTTAATGGATAATTGGATTTTTAAATACCATGAAGCAATCCAAAAAAAAGAAGTAATTGTGGGTGTATGGGTGCGGTTGTGTTTTGAAATTTTGACAACCGGGCTATTAAATGGCGAGTGGGAATTTAACGAGAAAAAAGCGAACAAGGCTATAAAATTCATAGAAAATTTTTGCCACCATTCAGAGGGACGGAGCGACCTTTTACACCTGGAATTGTGGCAAAAGGCTATTGTGTCCGCCATATTTGGCATTATGGACAAAACAACCGGGTATAGGCAGTTTAGAGAGGTTTTTATAATTGTTGCCCGTAAGAACGGTAAAACACTTTTTGCCGCAGCAATAGCCGCATACATGACATACGTAGACGGGGAATATGGGGCAAAGGTTTATTTCCTTGCACCGAAGTTAGACCAGGCGGATTTGGTGTATGATGCCTTTTATCAGATTGTGCAATCAGATGATGAATTAGACAGTATCACAAAAAAACGCCGGAGTGATATTTACATAAAGGCTTTCAATACAAGCGTAAAAAAGATTGCTTTCAACTCTAAGAAATCGGACGGTTTCAACCCTCAATTGGTAGTCAATGACGAAATGGAAGCGTGGCCGGGAGACCAGGGATTGAAGCAATACGAGGTTATGACTTCCGCCCTGGGAGCGAGAAAGCAGCCGTTAATAATATCCATAGCAACCGCCGGATATGTGAATGACGGAATTTTTGATGAATTATTTAAAAGGGCAACGGCATTTCTAAAGGGCAATAGCAGAGAAAAACGGCTTTTGCCTTTTATTTACATGATAGACGATATAGAGAAATGGGATAGCATAGAGGAATTAAAGAAGAGCAATCCAAATTTGGGCGTGTCTGTATCGGTGGAATACTATTTGGAGCAAATAGAGATTGCAAGAAATTCAATCTCAAAAAAAGTTGAGTTTATGACAAAGTTTTGTAACATCAAACAAAATTCAGCCGTGGCATGGTTGGATTATTGGGATGTTATGAAATGCGTACATGAAGAAAAGCCGTTATCCCTGGAAGATTTTAAAGGGTGCTATTGCGTGGGTGGTATCGACCTATCAAGAACCACGGATTTAACCGCAGCAAGCATTGTAATAAACCGGGACGGAATAAACCATATATTCACACGGTTTTATATGCCACAAAAGCGGTACGAAGTGGCAATTAACGAGGACAACACGCCGTACAACATATATAGGGACCGGGGCTTTTTGTTCATATCCGGGGAAAACCAGGTGGACTATAAGGATGTTTACAATTGGTTTATCGAACTTGTGAAAGTGTATAAAATCAAACCGCTAAAAATCGGCTATGATAGGTATTCGGCAAATTACCTTGTGGAAGATTTGAAAACCGCCGGGTTTCACACGGATGATGTATACCAGGGAACGAACCTCACACCTATATTACATGAGTTTGAGGGGAATTTAAAAGACGGGCTTTTTGATTTTGGGGACAATTCCATGTTGGCGGCACATTTCCTTAACGTGGCGGTGGATATTAACCTAAACGATAGCAGAATGAAACCCGTAAAAATTGAAAAGCGTATGAGGATAGACGGGGCTATGAGTGTGTTTGATGCCCTCACAATGGTTTCCAAGTACCACAATGAGATAGGCAAGAAATTATTGAATATAAGCAAAGAAACCGCATAGATGCAAGGGAAAATGCGTTGCGGCAGCAGTATTAAAGTGGGTCAGAATTTCAACACGAAACATTATAGAATGTTGGTGTGGGAAAACTGGCCCTATTTTTGAAGAAAGGGGGAGAAGAAAACGGGAATTATCGCAAATGTATTAAATTCATTCCGGGCAAAGTACAGACCCCTACTATTGAGCCGTGGAGAGTATGAGCCAACGGGAACATTACGGGATAATGACATTGTGGGAGCAATTGCGGATGCAATCGGAAAGAATGTTGGCAAGTTGAAACCCCAGGTAATCCGTAAGGATGAAAAAGGCATGGTAATTAAAAATGATTACCTTGCAAGGCTTTTATCTTTACGCCCATGCCCGGAAATGTCAACCTATGATTTTTTATACCGTATTGCCGTTGATTTGGTTTATACATCCAATTCCTTTTCCGTGATTTTTTGGAACAAGGATTTTACCAGGGTTGAGAGCATCCAACCGATTACCACAACATCATATAGGATTTTTGAGGATGATAAAAATAACATCCTTTTCCGCTTCCGTTGGGATTATGACGGAAAAACGTACACCGTGCCATACCAAAATGTAATCCATGTTAAGGCGAGATATAATAAACGCCGTTTCCTGGGAACAACGCCGGATATGGAGTTAAAAAGAAGCCTGGACCTCATAGAAACATCCGGGGAAACCATAAAGAACATTGTAAACCGTTCAAATTCTTTAGCCGGGTATTTGAAATATAACAATATCGCAGATGATGAAGAATTGAAAGAAATAGCCCGGAATTTCCAGGATGCCTATATGAACAAGGACAACGCCGGGGGAATTGCCGCAATTGATAACACGGTGGAGTTTAAAGAAATCTCACAGAGAACGCCGAGCATACCGACAAACCAAATTACATTCTTACGGGATAACATATATCGTTATTACGGCGTGAATGACAAAATATTGACTTCCACGCTAAACGATACCGAGTTTATTTCATTTTACGAGAATGTAATTGAACCTATCAGCGTGCAATTGTCCTATGAGTTTACATTTAAACTCTTAACGCCCCGTGAAATTGGTTACGGAAACCGCATTGATTTTGTGGCAAACCTTTTACAGTATGCCACATTGCAGACAAGGGAAACCATAGGCGGCGGAATGTTTGACCGTGGAGCGTTGACAATTAACGAATACAGAGAACTTATGTATTACGGCCCGGTAGAGGACGGGGACCAAAGGTTGGTATCTCTAAACTATGTCAAGGTTGGGGACCAATCATTGTACCAGGTAGGGCAGCAGAACGAGCCGCCGGATGATACCGGAGCAAATGACAGAGAAAAACGGGCAATGCAAGCGGCCGCCCGTGCCTATATGCAGATTATGAAAGGGGGTTAATGGAAATGCCACAGATAAAACAGTTTATTGCGTGCAAAAATGCCAAGACCGCAACCGTAAAGCCGTTTTGTGAGATTAAAAACATCACAGATACAACGGCGGACCTTTATTTTTACGGGGATATTGTTTCGGATTGGTGGGGAGCATGGCAAGAAGAGGACCAATACCCGGATGCAATCAAAAATTTCCTTGCAGAAGCAAACGGCAGAGATTTAAACATTTACATCAATAGCGGCGGCGGTTCGGTATTTGCCGGAATTGCTATTTACAATATGCTTAAACGCTACCAGGGAAAGAAACATTGTTTTGTGGATGCCCTGGCCGGTTCGATAGCATCACTTTTTCCGTTTGTGGATAGTGACAAACCAACAATTCCAAAGAACGCCTATTTGATGATACATAAGCCGTGGTGCGATTGCGAGGGCAACGCTAACGAATTACGCAAAATGGCGGACACATTGGAAGCCATAGAAGCCGGAATTTGGAGCATCTACGAGGAACATTTAGCAGAGGGCGTAACAATCGAGCAGATAAAAGAGTTAATGGAAGCGGAAACATGGTTGAGCGGCGAGGAAGCCGCAAAATACTTTAACGTGTCGGTGGGAGAAGAAAATACCGCCGTTGCAGCAGTCCAGGACTACACGAAATTATATTGCAAGAACACGCCGGAAGCATTAGCCGGGGGAAATCCGCCGGACGATACCAAGGACCAGGCAGCAGCCAAAGAAAAAGAAATCAGAAGCAAAATTGCAGCATTAACAATTCAACACATGGAGTAAGAAAGAGAGGAAAGCAGCATGAACAGAGAACAGTTAATGAAAATGAGCAAGAAAGAGTTAAAAGCACGCCTTGTTACCGTGGGTAAAGAAGCCCAGGACAAGAGCGGCGAGGAATTAACCGCCCTCATGGACGAAGCAAGGACCATTGGGGAAATCCTGGACGAGATTAAAGCCCGTGAGGAACTTGCAAGGGCAGCCCAGGCAGCAGCCGGAGAGGGCGAAGGACCGGACGGAAACGCCGGAGAGGGTGCAGAGGTCAAAGACCAGGCAAGAACAAAGAGCGGTAAGGCATTAAAAGCCGGAGCAAAGACCACATACAACGCAAAGAAGATTGCTAAACCTATGGCGGCACTTTCCACCACAACGGGCGTTGTTATGCCACACCATACAAGCCCGGACATTGCACCGACATTTAACAACGTATCATCCCTTATTGACCGTGTTACAACTATTCCGCTTGTAGGCGGCGAAACATATAGCCGTCCTTATGTGAAGTCATACGGGGACGGGGCCGGAAGCACCGCAGAGGGAGCAGATTACAACACATCTGAACCGGAATTTGGTTACGCAGAGATTGCAAGAGAGAAAATCACAGCATACGCCGAAGAGCCGGAAGAAATGCAGAAATTAACGGATGCAGATTATGACGGCGTTATTGAAGATAGCATTACAAGAGCAATCCGCCGTTACGCATCCCGTCAGATTTTGGTAGGGGACGGCACAAGCGGAAAATTCAAGGGAATTTTCTATAATCCGGCAAGCGAAAGTGATGATATTATTGACCGCAACACGGACATTACAACCATTACCGCCGTTACAGATGATACCCTGGACGAGATTATTTATTCCTACGGTGGGGATGAAGAGGTAGAGGATGTAGCCGTGTTAATCCTTAGTAAGAAAGACTTAAAGAAGTTTGCCAAGTTAAGAGATAAACAGGGCAGAAAGGTTTATACAATCGTAAACCATGGCAATACCGGAACAATTGACGAAGTGCCTTATATCATCAACTCCGCTTGTGCAGAAATTGGCGGAACAAAAGATGCTTATTGTATGGCTTACGGTCCGTTATCCAATTACGAGGTTGCCGTATTCTCTGATATTGAAACGGCAAAATCTACGGATTACAAGTTTAAGTCCGGCCAGATTTGCTACAAGGGTTGCGTATTCATGGGCGGAAATGTCGTTGCAAGAAACGGATTTATCCGTGTAAAGAACCCGGCAGCGTAAGAGAAAGGCGGCTAAAGCATGACAAAGGAACAATTGATTGCGAAAGCCAAATTGAGAATTAGAAAAACATCAAGTGATATGTTAGATGAAGATGTGGGGCAGCTTGTAGAAGTTGCCCTTGCAGACTTAAAACGTATCGGTGTGCATAGTTCCTATTTGGATGAAGCAGACATAAAAGACCCCTTAATCATTGAAGCCGTTTTGTTATATTGTCACGCTAATTTTGGAAGCCCGGATAATCAGACACAGTTACTTGCATCCTATAATGCAATGTGTACCAAGATAAAAGGCGGTGGGTATCATAGAGAAGCCAATAAAACTATTGATTAAAAAGAACCAAACAGAATACCAGGAAACGGAAGTAATAGCATCAATTAACCCGGTGGGGCGTGACGAGTTCGCAGCCGCCGGGCAATTGGGTTATAAAGCAACATCACAATTGGAAGTTTGGGACTTTGAATATGACGGGCAAACGGAAGTTTCCATAGACGGAAAGCGTTATGCAGTATATAGAACCTACGGACCGAAGAGCAACGGAAAAACAGAGTTGTATATTGCGGAAAGGGTGGGGAAAGGTTGAAAGTTTCACTTGATAGCCTGGACGAAGAAATAAAAAAAGAATTGGAAAATTTCAATGCGGAAGTGATAAACGCAGCAAATGACAGTTTCCAGGAAACGGCAAAAGAAGCCGCAGAAATGTTAAAAAAAGGCGGACCGTACCAGGAAAGAACCGGAGCATACACAAAAGATTGGGCGGTTGACAAGCGAGGAAGCCGGACAAGTGTAGTTACCGGGTTAAATGGATATAGCGTTTATAACAAGAAGCATTACCAATTAACCCACCTTTTGGAAAACGGACACCAAAGCAGAAAAGGGGGCCGTGTAAAGGCATTTAGCCACATTGCCCCGGTCAATGAACAATTGGGCGAAATGGTAACCGGAAAGATTGAAAGCAAATTAAGGGGGTAAAAATGGCAACGGCAGCAGTATTAACAGAGAGGGCGGAAAGTCTGGGACTACCCATAACAAAAAACGCCTTTGAGGGGACTTTAGAAAACCCCGTGCCGCCATTACCTTACATGGTTTATCTTTTGCCACGGGAAGCAACCGCCGGGGCGGATAGTAGACCAAATAATCTAATGGCGGATGATTGGCAATTGGAACTTTACACCGTTGCAGATGATGAAGCGGCGGAAGAAATCAGAACACGGATTGAAAACGAGGTTTTACATGATGTGGACTATGTTAAATTTGTGGCTTATGTGGATAGTGAGGAATGTTTTCAAACGGCCTACGAAGTCACGGGATTATTGAGGAAAGCGAGGAAATAAGAATGGACAAAGAAAGCATTGTTTTAGGTAGCGGAGATTTGTATTGTACAGACTTCCAGGGAACAAACGAAGCAATCCCGGATGATGCGGTGATTGAAACAGAAGATAACCGCCTGGGGCATATTAAGGGCGGTGCGGAAATTGAGTATGCACCGGAGTTTTACGAAGCAAAAGACGATATGGGTAAAGTTTCCAAAGTAATTATTACGGAAGAGGAAGCCACCCTTAAAAGCGGAATTATGACATGGTGCGGAACAACGCTTGAAAAGTTATGTCAGACCGCAAGAGTGACAGAAGATAAGGCAAAGGGAATTAGAACGGTCAAAATTGGCGGTATCGGAAACGCAACGGGTAAGAAATACCTTTTGCGATTTGTCCATAAAGATACCCAGGACGGAAATATCCGTGTAACGATTGTTGGTAATAACCAGGCCGGTTTTACGATTGCCTTTGCAAAGGATAGCGAAACCGTTATTGATGCAGAATTTAAAGCACAGCCTATGGACAAAGAGGGTACTTTAATCCTTTACACAGAGGATATTGACAAAACAGAGTAGCCAAAACACGGGCCAACGATAAGAACGGGCGGCCGGTTGAAAAATCGAGCCGCCTTATTGCATGAAAGAGAGGAACACAACATGGCAGTAAAAGAATTTAACATGAACAAAATTAAACGTACCTTTTGGCCGTTTACTCTGAAAGATAAAAAGGATGAAAACGGAAATGTGGTTGAAAAGGGCAAAAAAATTATTGTCCGTATGCCGCAAAAGGGCGTTTTTGAAGCAATAAAGGATGTGGAAGCCAACGGAACGGGCGAGGATGCCGATACATCAACCATTTATAACCTTGTGGCAGCAGTATTAAACAACAATATGGGAAATGTGAAAGTTTCAGCCGAAGAGGTAGAGAGTTACGACATTGAAGAGTGTACGGCAATCCTTAACGCATACATGGAGTTTGTGGATGAATTAAAAGCAAACCCAAACTAAAAATGCCCTATTATCCACGCCAGGATAAAAAGGGCGAAATCCCGTATACAATCCTTACACGCCCGGAAAAATTGGTTATGGACTATTGCCATATCAATATTTACGAAGTCCAGGAAATGGAAATAGATATTTACCTTTTCTTCTTACGGGAAGCAATGATTTTTGAAAATTCACAGACCGAAGAGGGACGGAAATATTTAAAAGATTGCTTCCGTATGGAGCAGACAAAACCGGACCGTGAGGGATTAAGAGAAAGATTTGGAAAGAAAGGGGGAAAATCAAGTGGCTAACAACATTAAGGGTATTACTATTGAGATTGGCGGAGATACAACCAAGTTGCAAAATGCCTTAAAGGGTGTAAACGGGGACATCAAAAGTACCAAGAATGAGTTAAAAGAGGTTGAAAAGGGCTTGAAATTAGACCCCAAGAATACCGAACTTTTAGCACAGAAACAACAGTTGCTTACAAAGGCAGTAGGCGAAACCAAAGATAAATTAGATGTATTAAAAACGGCAGAAGCCCAGGTGGAGCAGCAGTTTAAAAACGGCGAAGCATCCGAGGAGCAGTACCGGGCAATCAAACGTGAAGTAATCGCAACGGAAGCAGAACTTAAAAACCTGGAAGAGCAAGCAAAGGCGAGTAATTCAACGCTTGCAAAGGTGGGGGATGCTTTTGGAACGGTAGGGGATAAGGCAACCAAAGCCGGGGAAAAGATGATGCCCGTAACGGCCGGAATAACCGCATTAGGAGCAGCCGGGGTTGCTGCATCTATGGAATTAGATAACGGCTATGACACCATTATTACCAAGACGGGAGCAACCGGGGAAGCCATGGAAAGCCTTACGACAGTAGCGGACAATGTATTTTCAGATATGCCAACTACAATGGATGATGTGGGCGTAGCGGTTGGAGAAGTAAATACAAGGTTCGGGGCAACCGGGACAGAGTTAGAAAATCTTTCAAAAGAATTTATTAAATTTGCAAACATCAACGGAACGGATTTAAACACGGCTATTGATAGCGTGGACAGTATTATGACAAAATTCGGCGTTGATGCTTCACAGGCAAAAAATGTGTTGGGGCTTATGACAAAAGCGGGCCAGGACACGGGTATTTCAATGGAAACATTGGAAACCGCACTTACAACCAACGGTGCAAGCCTTAAAGAAATGGGGCTTGATTTAACATCATCCGTTAATTTGCTTGCACAAATGGAAGCAAGCGGCGTTGATGTTTCAACCGCACTTGCCGGAATGAAAAAAGCGGTTCAGAACGCAACGGCAGACGGCAAGAGTGCAGACGAAGCATTGACCGAAACAATAGATAGCATTAAAAACGCAAAGACAGAAACGGAAGCCTTAACCATTGCATCCGACCTTTTCGGAAAGAAAGGTGCGGCGGAAATGACCCAGGCAATCCGTGAGGGGCGTTTATCCGTAGACGATTTAAGCGGTGCTTTATCAGACTATGGGGATGTGGTAAGTGACACATTTGAAACCACATTAGACCCGTGGGATGATGCAGCCGTAGCAATGAACAATTTGAAACTTGCCGGGGCAGACCTGGGAAGTTCCATTTTAACCACATTGCAGCCAACAATTGATAAGGTTGTGAACAAGGTAAAAGAGTTTACAACATGGTTTAAAAACCTGGACGACAACACAAAGCAGATGATTGTAAAAATCGGAATGATTGTTGCGGCTATCGGCCCGGCTTTAATCATATTTGGGAAAATGTCAACGGGAATATCCGGGGTAATAAAAACCGTAACGGGATTAACAAGCAAAATAGGCGGAATGAGTGGTGTTTTATCAGCACTCACGGGACCGGTTGGAATAGTGATTGCTATTATAGCGGCACTTGCCGCCGGGTTCATTGCTTTATATAAAACGAATGATGAATTTAAAGAGAAAGTGGACGGGACCATAGGAAAGGTAAAGGATGCCTTTTCACAGATGTGGACAACCATACAACCGCTTTTGGAGAGCCTAAAGCAAGCGTTTATTAACCTCATGGCTGCATTAAAACCCGTATTTGAATTTGTTCTTACATACATAGCAAGTATTGTAAATGGGGTTATCAATGCAGCAGCACCGATAATTGCAGCAATCCAAAATGTGATTGATTTTGTTACCAATATCATAAATGCCATTATAGCGTTATTACATGGAGATTTTGACGGTTTCTTTTCGTATCTGCAAGGTGCGTTTAATAGTGCAATATCGTTTGTAAAAAACATCATCCAGGCGGTTATAAATTTCATAATCGGATTTTTAGAGGGGTTCGGCGTAAATGTAAAAACATTATTTACCAATATTTGGAATAGCATTGTTGCCGTATTCCAGGGCGTGGGTCAGTGGTTCAGTGACCGATTTACGGAAGCATGGAACGCAATAACCACAATTTTTTCTGCAATCGGTTCATGGTTCGCCGCCAGGTGGAACGACATAAAAACCGCCCTTGCGACCGTGGCAACGTGGTTTCTTACCATGTTTACAAATGCCTATACGAATGTAACAAACGTATTCGCTGCAATCGGTTCATGGTTTGCCGCCAGGTGGAACGACATAAAAACCGCCCTTGCAGCAGTAGCCACATGGTTTTTAACTATGTTCACAAACGCATACACCAATGTAACAAATGTATTCGCTGCAATCGGTTCATGGTTCGGGGCAAGGTGGACGGAGATAAAAACCGCCCTTGCATCCGTTCCAACATGGTTTAAAACACAGTTTGATAACGCATGGACGAACATAAAAAACGCATTTGCCAATGTAACTTCCTTTTTCTCTGATTTATGGGAGAAAATCAAAGGTTGTTTCGTAAATGTCGGTGTGGCTATCGGTTCAGCGGTTGGGGATGCTTTTAAATCGGCAATCAACAGTTGTTTATCAGCCATAGAGGGCGTTGTAAATAAGTTTATCGGTATGATTAACGGAGTAATTGGAATTATCAATGAGATACCGGGCGTTTCACTTTCAAAAATAGATACACTTTCACTTCCAAGATTAGCAAAAGGCGGTGTATTAAGAGAGGGTACGGCAATGGTAGCAGAAGCCGGACCGGAACTTTTAAGCATGGTAAACGGAAAGGCAGTTGTAACACCGCTTACGGGTTCGGCGGTAAACACGGCAGCAGACAACCTAAAGGGCAACAATAGCGGTTTCCACCAGGAAATCAATATTACAAGTCCTAAAGCCCTATCCCCTTATGAAGTAGCAAGACAAACGAGAATACAGACCCGTGCAATGGTTATTGCAATGCAGAGGGGGTAAATTATGGCAGATATTACAGTTACTTGCACAAATGATAAAAATGTTTCTATTGCCTTTAGGTGGGATTGGGACAATAACCCATTCCACCTATTAGGGCTTGACGGAATATATGGTTATGATTGCAATGTTACCACATCAGAAAACACCACAACAGACGGCAGCACATACCAGGGAAGCACGGCAAAGGAAAGAAACATTGTAATAACCGCAGAGATTGACGGAGATTACAGAAAGAACCGAGAATTACTGTATAGAGTGTTTCCAAAGGGTAGAACCGGAACGCTTGAATATAGCGAGGACGGGGATATAAAAACAATCACTTACAGAGTGGAAAGCGTGACACCAGGGGCAACAACGGGCGTTGTAAGGGATTATACAATTAGCCTTATTTGCACCGACCCGTATTTTAAGGACCTGTCAGATGTGGAAGTGGTAATGGCAAGTTGGGTATCAGATTGGTACTTTGAAAACGGGTTTGATATTAACGGCGTGGAATTTGGACACCGGGAAGCCGAGTTGGTAAAGGAAATTGAAAATAACAACGGTGCGGACAATATCGGAATAACTGCAATATTCAGAGCGGACGGCATTGTAAAAAATCCGGCTATTTACCATTCAGAGAGCGGGAAATATATAAAAGTCGGTTATGCCGGAAATGATTTTGAATTGCAAAGCGGCCAATATGTGGTTATTTTCACGCATACCGGAAAGAAAAATATATATCTTTTAGACGGTGTGAGCCAGGCAGAAATCGAGGAACACAAGGACCGTTACGGAATGATTGATTGGGACACGGTTGTTTCTATGTACGGAACAATCATAAATCAGTATTTGGACGAGGACGGAGATTTTATACAGTTGCAGGACGGCACAAACACCATTACATACAATGCAGAAAGCGGCATTAACTATTTATCCGTGTCCGTATATTACCGCATTTCATATTTGGGGGTGTAAGAGCATGGAAATTATTGTATATGACCGCAATTTGTACCGCCTGGGGACGATTGAAAACCATACATCCTTACAATGGCATAGAAAATATTACGAGTGTGGCACGTTTGAGTTGCACGCCCCGGCAACAGAGGACAACATAAGGCTTTTGCAGCCGGGTAATGTAATAAGGCCAAAGGGAAAGGATGAAGCCGCCATTATCCGTGGGGACCAGACAGAAGAGGAAAGCACCCTTGTAAATGAGATTGTGCGAAATGGCTATTTTCTGCCTATATATTTTAATGACAGATTGACCGGTCCCATGTTTACATTTAACGGAACGTGTGAAGATGCTATGCGTTATATGATTAACCGCATGGCAGCAGTACCGTTGTTGGAAGTGGCCCCAGGAATAGGGGATGCAACCAAAATAACATTCCAGGCAACCTATAAGAATGTATTAACCTATCTTTCTAAGATTGCCCGGTATTGTGAATTGGGCTTTAGGGTAGTGCCGGACTTTAAGGGTAAGAAAATGACCTTTGAAACATATAAAGGCATAGACAGAACCACGAAGCAAGGCACAAAGCCCCGTGTAATCTTTTCAGAGAGTTACAACAACCTAAACCGTGCAAAACATACCTATTCAGACGAAACCGCCAAAACAAAGATTGTTGTAGGTGGGGCCGGGGACGGTGCGGACCGTATTTATGTAACGGTAGGCGGCGGAACGGGGTTTGATTTACGGGAAGAGTTTTTGGATGCCAAAGACATAAATAAAGATGATTTTTCAACCAATGCGGAATACCTGGAAGCGTTACGCATCCGGGGGGAGCAGTACAAAGCGGAAAACGCCGTGATTGAGAACATAGAAGCCGAAGTGGAAGCCGAGGTTAATTTTATCTATGGCACGGATTACGATTTAGGGGACATTGTGACAGTAGAAAAGGCAAAATGGAACAAAGTATTAAATTTACGCATTACGGAACTTTGCGAGGTTTACGAATACGGCGGAATGTATGTTGTTCCTACTTTTGGGGATGCCCTACCCACAACCATAAATTGGGACAATTAGGAAAGGAGAGGAAAAGCAAATGGCAGTAAGAGGATTTTTTTACAATTCCGTAAATAAAGACCGCTTATACAACGGCCAGGATATGAACGAGGACAAAGCCCCGTTCTATAAAGAGGGTGTGGCGTATGGACATTTGCAAGTAACCGCAGACGGGGAAAGTATGGCGGTAAAGGTGGACGGCGGAAGCCGTACCGGGTACGCATACATCAACTTGCACACAATCCATAATACAACCGTCCTGGAATTGCCCGTGAGCGGTTCAAACGGTACATTGCCAAGAATTGACCGTGTAATATTGCGGAATGATGAAACAGAGCGAAAACCAAGCATTTTTATTTTAGAGGGGGCATATTCAAGCAATCCGCAGCCGCCGGAACTTACGAACAATGACACAATCCAGGAAAAATGTTTAGCGGAAATTTATGTGGCAGCCGGAGCGGTGGCAATATCCCAAAGTGATATTACAGACACCAGGGCAGACACGGGATTGTGCGGTTTCATTGCATCACAGTTTGAGGACTTTGATTTTTCACAGTTCACAAAGCAGTTTAACGCATGGTTCGCCCTGAAAAAAAAGAGCATGGAACAGGACCATGCAAATTTTATTGAAGAATACGCAGAAATGACACAAGCGTTTATGACGGACCAGGAAGCACAATGGAATAAGTGGTTTAAAGAGAAGCAAACGGAACTTTCCGGGGACATTGCCGGGAAACTGCAATTACAGATTGATGATGTAAAAGAAAAGGTTTACAACATTGCCTTTAAGGTTTACATCATTAGCACATTGGAGCAGATTACAAGCCCGGTAACGGTAAAACTTACGAATAAGACCACGGGGACCATGCAGACGGTTACAGTTACAAAAAGCCAAATGGGCTTTTATGTCACGGAAGCCGGAGAATACACCGTGGAAGCGGATTTGGAAAGCGTTATGGTTACACCGAAAGCCTTTAAGGTTACAAACGATAATCTTATGACAATGCAGAATATTACATTGCGTGAGGGTTCAAACCTGGGCTATATCGGAAATTATATTGGTTCATTTATTGCACAATAAAAAGAAAGAGAGGATTAAACAATGGTAGGATTTCCAAAAGTAATTAAGACAAAGGCGGATTTAGTCAACACTTACAAACTTGTAAAGAAAGGCAGATTGAAGAAAGAAGATTGGTTGGCAGCAGTTGAGAAGTTGGAAAATCAGAATTTCATCTTTTGCCCTATCCTGGAGAAAACCGAGGACAGAAAGGGCGTTACCCTTATGTTTGTAAACGAGGTTACAGAGGGGGACAAGGTAAAAGCCGGGAACGTGACCGCAACCGTTAAGACCGTGGAGCATATCGAGGTTGAAAAGGCAGCAGAAGCAGACCAGGAAGCGGCAGCAGCAGAGGGAACGGCGGCAGCAGATGCCGAAACAACCACAAATAACAATCAGACCAAGCACACAATTTTGACACTTTCAAAGGCTATTGCGGCGGATGCGGCTACAATCGGTATTCCGGCAGAGGTTACATTTTATGACCGCCTGGGAATTACAGAAGAGGAAGTGGAGCAGATGAAAGGAGAATTAGCATAATGGGAAGATTATTTGTTTATGACGAGAATATGACGGACGAGAGGGCGAAAATCACAGTTGCTAAAATGGCCGCCGTATCGGACATTGTAGCGAGTGAAAAGGCATTTATACAGTATTCCGCAGCCGGACAATTAACCGTGCTTGCCGGGGCAGTTATTGCAGTAGGGGATGCCATTTTTCAGACCGAGGAAACAACACTTTCCGCCGCCAACCTGGACGGTGCAAGCAGTTTTGCACACGGTAAGGATTATTACATTTACTTGTGCGACAATGGCAAGGACAGTTCAAACGAGGTTTATTTAATCTCTGAAAATTCCACATTCCCGGACGGCGTGGAATGGGACGATACAAACACCCGTAAAATTGGCGGTTTCCACTATGGCTTTGTTAGAAATGTGGATGAATACGGCAGAGAAGTAAATACAAGTGGAAGCGTGCGTGGTAGCGGTTGGGAAAGTAACGTGCGTGAGGACATTGCCCCTAACTCTGTATGGACCGCCTTACACCGTCCGAAGTGCGACCCGTCTGGTATGGCATACCTGGGAAATGGTTTGTGGGCTGATATTTACCTTGCATCAGACGATGGGGCGAACGGCTTACAATCTGTATATAATGCAACGCCTATTACGGGTACAGAGGGTTTAAATTGGTATATCGCCAATGAAAAGGCCGCCCGTGTCGGAAAGCGTTTACCGGACCTTGCAGAGTGGTTAATTGCAGCAGAGGGAAGCCCCCAGGGATTAGACGGCAGCAATACAAACGGTTGGACCGCAACAACCAACACCGCAAGAACCGCCGTTGGAAAAATCAAAAATGCAATTTCTGTAAAAAATATTATGGATATTGCCGGGAACGTGTGGGAATGGCTTAACGAGTTGTGTTTAGACCCAACCGCCGCATCCTGGAATTGGTACAATGTTATGTCCGGCTACGGTCAAATTTATATGCCGTCACAAACAGCCTTGCACGCCCTCGTTGGCGGCGGCAATTGGGTCGTCGGCGTGCATTGCGGTAGCCGTGCCGTCTATTGCGGCAATTACCCGTGGCACGTGGGCACGAGCATTGGTGTGCGGTGCGTGTGTGACAGTCTGTAATCTGCCAGGGTGGGCGAAAGCCCACCCAATAGAAAAATATATAAAACGAGGATAAAAACATGGCAGAGAACAAGAAAAGCAATCAAGCGGATGCGTATATGGAGAGCATGAAAGCGTATCAAAAGACCTATGATTTTCTTTTATACCTTTATCCCATATTGTCACAGTTTCCGAAATTTGAGAAATTCGCATTGCAGAGCCAAATTAAAACGGCGGTTTTTGAAATGCTTAAATCAGTAATCAGATTTAGAAAGACCGGGACAAAGAGCCATATATATAACGCAGATGTAGAGTTGCAGTTTATCAAAACCCTCATACGGCTTTCCTACGATTTGGAATATCCGGCAATGAGCAAACACAGATACGAAGTATTGAGTAAGAAAATGACAGAATTAGGATGTATCATTGGCGGAATAATCGAAGCCGTAAAGAATGGAAATTGGAAATAATGTTGGCATTGCCAATTTTATTTTGGGGAAACTGTTAATATGCACCGGGCCAGTTCACGGAACTTTCCGAGCCTTGCACGCCCTCATTGGCGGCGGCAATTGGAACAACGGCGTGCATTGCGGTAGCCGTGCCGTCAATTGCAACAATTACCCGTGGAACGTGAACACGAACATTGGTGTGCGGTGCGTGTGTGACTTTACAATTTTATAGACATAGAAGCCCAAGCGGCCACTAGCAAAGATTTACATTTTAAGTAAGTCAGACGGTTTGCCCGTTCCGGTGCGATACCGGACAAACTAACAAAGCAAACCACCTTTTAGTAAAATAGAATATTTGAAAATTGGTAGGGATTAAATGAAAACAGTAAAGGGACTACATGAGAAAATGGGGACCTTTGAAAATGCCAATACTTCATTCCACCAGGCGGCAAGGTGCAAGCGGTACACGAATGAGGTATTGGCTTTTTCTATGGTTAAGGAAGAGGAACTTTTAAGAGCAACCGAGGAAATACAGAATTTAACATATAGACAAGGGGAATATAAGATATTTAAGGTGTTTGAGCCAAAAGAACGGCTTATTATGGCGTTGCCGTTCTATGATAGAGTGGTGCAACACATGATTTGTAACGCTATTCAACCCGTATTTGAAAACGGATTTTATTACCATTCTTACGCTTGCCGGAGCGGTAAGGGGATGCACGCCGCAAGTGATACATTGTATCAATGGATGTATGAAACAGAGGTAAAGCAAGGGTTAAGGATGTATGCCTTTAAAGGGGATATATCAAAGTATTTTGCATCTATACCGCATGACAAATTAAAGGATGAAAACCGCCGCTATATAGGGGATAAGAAAGCCCTTATGTTAATGGATGATATTATAGACCACAACGGCATATTGCCGGACGGCGTGGGAATACCCGTTGGAAACCTCACAAGTCAGTTATTTGCGAATGTGTACGGCAATAAGTTAGATAAATTTTGCAAGCACGTTTTACATATTCCGTATTTTGTGCGGTACATGGATGATTTTATTATCCTATCGGATGATTTGGAGCAGTTAAAAGAATGGGTTAAGAGAATAGAAGAATTTTTGGAAAATGAAATGCTTTTGCATATTAACCCTAAAAGCACAATCCTATACGCCGGGAATGGCATAGATTTTTGCGGATATATCCACTATGCAGACCACAAGAAAGCAAGAAAATCATCTATCAGAAAGTTAAAGCAAGATGTAAAGGCGTATGAGTTGGGCGAATTGCCGCCGGAAGAATTTAACCGGAAGTATGAAAGCAGAAAGGGACATTTAGGACACGCCGACACATACCACATTGCAAAGGCGGTTGAATACGAATTGTTATTCTATGAATGGGAACGCCTGGAAGCAACGGCGTAAAAAGGGTCAGAATAAAAAGCCGTTCCATTATATGATTTACTTGTAAAAAACAAGGAAAGGAGCATGGAACAATGGAGAAAATGTTTAACTTTATTTCCGTGATTGGCGGATTGGTTGGCGGTTTTATTGTTTCGTTGTTCGGCGGTTGGGATGTGATGTTATACACAATATTGCTTTTTGCTATCCTGGATTATTTCACGGGCATTTTGAAAGCAGTCTATAAAAAAGAACTTTCAAGTGCAATCGGATTTAAGGGGATTGTAAAAAAAATCATGGTATTTGTGGTTATCGCAGTTGCCTACAACGTGCAGAGAATGACCGGGGACACAATACCATTAAGGGAAATTGTTATTGTTTTCTTTATCTGCAATGAAGCACTTTCCATTTTGGAAAATGCGGCGGAATTTATCAACATACCGCAGCAGTTAAAAGATGTGCTTTTGCAGTTAAGGGACAAGAACGCAGCGAAAGCGGAAGAAAAAGAAGAAAGCGAGGAATAAGACATGGCAACAAAAGACCAGGTAAACGCCTTTATTGCAAAATTGGCAGCAATCGCAAGAAAAGAATATTTAACCCGTGATAAATGGGTTTTACCGTCTGTATGTATCGCACAGGCCGCATTAGAAACCGGGTGGGGAACATCCGGGCTTATGACAAAGGCTAATGCGTTTTTTGGCATCAAGGCCGGAAGCAGTTGGAAAGGCAAGGTTTACAGTAGTAAAACAAACGAGTGCTATGACGGTAAGACATACACGCAGATTACCGCCGCTTTCCGTGCTTATGATAGCCTGGAAGAGAGCGTGGCGGATTATTACAATCTGATTTGCGGAAGTTCCCGTTATGCCGGAGCAGTAAACAACGGAAACGCCGAAAGTGCCATTACCGCAATCAAAAACGGCGGATATGCAACAAGCCCTACATATATTAAGAATGTAATGAACATCATCAATTCTTACAACCTTACACAGTATGATACATGGGACGGAGAGAACCAGGGACCGGCGAACAAGGAAACCCACGGTTATAAGGTGGGGGACAAGGTAAGAGTGATTGACAACATCACATATAACGGGGTGCGTTTTGCAACCTATTATGATGAATATGATGTTATCCAGGTAAACGGGGACCGTGTTGTTATCGGTATCGGCAACACCGTGACGGCAGCAGTAAACGCCGCCAACATTGCAAAGGATGAAGAGATTGCAGAAGCCCCGGCGGATGCAGAAGTACCAACCGACATTCCGACCCAGGAAGAAACGGAGAACGCCCACGGTTTCAAGGTAGGGCAGAAAGTAAAGGTTATCAATGCTTACGATTACTACGGTAATATGTTTAAGTGTTGGTACAGTAAATATGATGTTATCGAGGTTAAGAATGACAGAATTGTTATTGGTATCGGTAACACCGTGACGGCAGCAGTAAACGCCGCCAATTTAGCAGCAGCATAAGCAACGCCGCCTTTAGGAATTTGGCTACCAAAAGAGCAAGGAAATAATGCATATCACGGAATTAAAAGCACACCTTAAAAAGTGTGCTTTTTCTTTATTTAAAAGATTTTTTAAATAGTACGGAATATGTATTGACATAGTACGGAATATGTAATATAATAAAGACAGTTAAGAGAGGAACATAAAGAAAGCGAGGAACACAACATGACATATAGCGAATTAGTAAAGGAAGCAATTAGAAAAGCACATGAGGAAGCAAAGGCAGCAGCCGAAGCAACCAAAAACCAGGTAGCACAATTTGAGGTTGGCAAAACCTACTATACACGCAGCATTTGTAACCATGATTGTATATTTTCCGTAAAGGTTATAAAAAGAACCGCAAAGACCGTTGTAGTCTTAAAGGACGGAGAAGAAAAGCGGTGCAAAATTGGGCTTTCCTGGAATGGCAAGGAAGAAACAATTACACCGTGGGGCGTTTACTCCATGTGTCCGGTAATTGGAGCATCCGACATAGCAGCATAATAACACATAAGACCGGGGCAAACGCCCCGGCAGAAAGGAAAAGAGCATGAAAACATATTATTGTGTAACATCATCATTTGACGATAGGGGAAGAGCAACGGCAAACATTACAGATATGATAAAAGCAGAAGAAAAGCCGGAAAGTACATATACAAGTACCAGGAGAAAAGATATATATAATGATTGGTTTGAAAGCGAAAAAGAAGCACAAGAGTATGTGGAACAAACAAGAATTGCATAAGACAAGGGCGGAACAATAGCCGCCCGGCAACTAAAACGGCCACACCGTGAACGGGTGCGAGTGTCCCAAGCCACTATAAACCGTTGAGGGGTTGCAACAATAGGCGTTGCGGTACTGTCTGACAAGTTTTGACCCACGTTTTAATGTGAAACGGGGAAGCAATGAGGAATACACCGGGCAAGGGTGCATTGCTTATATACACAATCGTTTAGACCAATGCCCGGAAACCCAAAACGCCTATATGATGCAACTATATATTGAAACCCGTTGTTTATGTGATTTTATCAATGGTAAATACACGCACTTTTAAGCCTGGCACGTTCCGCCGGGCTTATTGCACATAAAAATAAATTAAAAATAGTACGGAATATGTATTGACATAGTACGGAATATGTTATATAATAAAGACAGTTAAGGGAGATACACAAACTTAATGAGTAATGGGCAAGCATAGAAAGGAGAACTTCATGGACGAGGATATGAACGTAGGCGAGTTACTTAAAGAAACGGCAGAAGAAAATCAGACCAGGAAAATACTTGAAATCTTAAACGAGTGTAAGGACCTGGCAGAAGCCAAAGAAAGAGTAAAAGCCCTACTTAATAAGTAAGGCTTTAGGGAAACAGAAAGGGCGGTGGACTTGCCAAAACCGCCCTAAACTGCAAAAAGTATTATACACCATTTGGCAAGAGAAAGGAAGAGGGCGTAAATGCCAAAAATAAAAAAAGAGTTCGACCAGACGAAATATCAGAACGAATATAAAAAGAAAACCTATGACCGCATGGAATTACTTGTACCAAAAGGGGAAAAAGCAGTAATAAAGGAAAAAGCGGCGGCAGTAGGGACGAGTGTAAATGAGTTTGTGTATTCGGCGGTAAAAGAAAAAATGGAAGCAATGGAAACGGAAGAGTAGCACGGAAGAAAGCGAGGAACACAACATGGGATTATTTAGTAACCTATTTTCTAAAAAGAACACGGCAGCAGTACAACCGCAGCCCGTACAGATGCCGGAAGAAAAAAAGCCGAGGTATATTGTAAAAAGCCAACGCTTTATCCTGGACAACGTAAAAGACCACATGGAAGATATTATGGACCTTGTGGAGAAAAACGAGGATTACAAGTTAAAAAAGAAAGACCTCATAGAAGAAAATAGGGAAGATGAAAACATCTACGAATATGAATTGAACGAAAAAGCCACAATAACCCCTATATCTTGTGAGGGGGGGGTGGAACAACTACAAGTATTTGTGTGTAATACCCACATTGGAGATATTAAAAAGGGCGGCATAAGCAGAGTAAAGAACCTTTTGAAAAAGGGAAACATAGAAAATATATGGTCCGAGGTTTCCGGCGGCAACTATAAACATTTAAGGTATGATGCCGGGAAAGATGTATATTACTATGATGAATTAGAAAAAGAATTTAGCATTACCATTGAAATAACCTATAAAGAAGAAATCACAGAATAAGTAAAGGAACATAGGAAACAGACGGGGACAACAACGGATTATTCCGGGTTGTCCCTATTGCCGTATCAAGGGGGTTATTTTTATGGGTAGAAAATACAAACAGTTAAGCCAAAATGATAGAATATCAATGGAAACACTACTTAACAAAGGTCATTCCGTACAAGAGGTTGCGGATTATTTGCACGTTCACAGAAGCACTATTTACAGAGAAATGAAACGGGGCGAGTATGTACATAGAAATTCAGACTATACGGAAGAGGTGCGTTATAGTAGTGATAAGGGGCAGCAGACCCATGATTGGAACGCCCAGGGCAAAGGCAGAAATATTAAAATAGGCAATGATATTAAATTGGCGGAATACATAGAAAATAAGATTGTAGAAAATAAATATAGCCCGGAAGCAGCATTGGCAGCAGTAGCAACAAGCGGAATAGAATTTAGCACCACTATAAGCGTAAGAACCCTATACCGCTATATTGATAACGGCATATTCCTTAAACTTACCAACAAGCATTTACCCGTTAAGGGTAAGAAGAAAAAGAAAAACAAGAAAGTCCAGGTACAGAAGAGGGCAGCAGCCGGGGAGAGCATAGAGAACCGCCCGGATGAAGTGGCAACCCGTGAAACATTCGGACATTGGGAAATGGACACCGTAAAGGGTAAACAAGGCGTTACAAAATCATGTATGCTTGTATTAACAGAGAGAAAGACCAGGGACGAGATTATATTTAAACTGAAAGACCAAAAGGCGGAAAGTGTGGTGGATGCCCTGGACCGTTTAGAAAGAAAATGGGGAGATATGTTTTCTAAGGTGTTTAGAAGCATCACAGTAGATAACGGCGTGGAGTTTTCGGATTGTAAGGGCATGGAGCGTTCAGCATTGACACCAGGGGAGAAACGCACATATTTATTCTATTGCCACCCATACAGTAGTTGGGAGAGAGGGACTAACGAGAACACCAACAAGCTAATCCGCCGCCATATCCCTAAAGGGGAAGATTTTGACGAAAAGCAAGATAGGGACATTGAATTTATAGAAAATTGGATAAACACATACCCACGGGGTATTTTTGGCTTTAGAACATCAGAAGAATTATTTAAAGAAGAGTTGGAGAAAATCACGGCATAATATTTTTTCAAAAACTTGTCGCAAAACTATTGACAAAATATACAAAATAGTAGAAAAAAATAAATTATTTTACTCCTGAGGATAAGAGTGGTATAATTATCTGTAAGGCTGTCCAAAGAAGAGAAGGACAGCAGAATGAGAGAGCCATCGCAGTATGAGAGGTACGGCGTCTGGCAGACAATTTTTTGAAGGAGTTTTAATGGTATGGAACTGACAACAATTCGTGAGTTATTTAAGAACAGAGAAGAATATCTGGAAAAGCAGGTGACAGTTGGGGGTTGGATCCGAAGTATTCGTGATTCTAAGACATTTGGATTTATCGTGTTAAATGATGGATCTTATTTTGAGACGCTTCAGGTAGTATATCACGATAAGATGGAGAATTTTGCAGAGATCTCCAAATTAAATGTAGGTGCAGCAGTAGTCGTAAAGGGAACGCTCGTAGCGACACCGCAGGCAAAGCAGCCGTTCGAGATCCAGGCAGATGAAGTTGTAGTGGAGGGTGCAAGTGCCCCGGATTATCCGCTTCAGAAGAAGCGTCATAGTTTTGAGTATCTGAGAACGATCTCCCATCTGCGTCCGCGAACGAATACATTTCAGGCTGTATTCAGAGTCCGCTCACTCGCAGCGTATGCGATCCATAAGTTTTTCCAGGAGAGAGGCTTTGTATATGTGCATACTCCGCTGATCACAGGAAGTGACTGTGAAGGTGCGGGAGAGATGTTCCGTGTGACCACGATGGATATGGAGAATCTTCCGAAGAATGAAGATGGAACAGTAGACTATACACAGGATTTCTTTGGAAAAGAGACAAGCCTTACTGTAAGTGGACAGCTCAATGGCGAGACTTATGCACAGGCATTCCGCAGCATCTATACATTTGGACCGACATTCCGTGCCGAAAATTCCAATACGACAAGACATGCGGCTGAGTTCTGGATGATCGAGCCGGAGATTGCATTTGCAGATCTGGAAGATGATATGGAGCTGGCAGAGGCCATGCTGAAATATGTCATCAACTATGTGCTTGAGAATGCACCGGAAGAGATGAACTTCTTTAATTCCTTTGTAGATAAAGGACTTTTGGACAGACTTCATAATGTAGTAAATTCTGACTTTGCACGTGTGACTTATACAGAAGCAATCGAGATTCTTGAGAAAAATAATGACAAGTTTGACTATAAGGTTTCATGGGGATGCGATCTTCAGACAGAGCATGAGCGTTATCTGACGGAAGAGATTTATAAGAAGCCGGTCTTTGTAACGGATTATCCGAAGGAGATTAAAGCGTTCTATATGAAACTGAATGGGGACGGAAAGACAGTTGCCGCTGTTGACTGTCTTGTTCCGGGAATCGGTGAGATCATTGGAGGAAGTCAGAGAGAGGATGACTATGAAAAGCTTCTTGCAAGAATGCAGGAGCTGGGTCTGAAAGAGGAAGATTATGGTTTCTACCTTGATCTCAGAAAATATGGTTCTACAAGACATGCAGGTTTCGGACTTGGATTTGAGCGTTGCGTAATGTATCTGACAGGAATGTCGAATATCCGTGACGTGATCCCGTTCCCGAGAACTGTAAATAACTGTGAACTGTAATAGAATGGATCCTTTTGAGCTTATAAATAAATAGATGTCGGGGTCAAAAGCCCCCGACTTTGATGCCTACGGATTGTTTCATGCTACGCACTCCCACAATCCTACCCGCTATTCGCATATCATGGTGCTTACGCCCCACTTTTATGCTCATATCGGGGCGGGTCCTAAGGTCTTTCACCCACCTATGAGCAAGCTCATGTGGGCTTAGACCTTTTGACCCTGGCATCATAAATAAAGACAGACTGCCGTTTGATGCACATTTCTGTGTGCGTGAGCCGGTGGTCTGTTTTTTTGATTGCCAAAAGCTCAGAAAATGCCTTATAGTATAGAGTATCAGATTACGAAAGCAGGAGAATTGGAAATGAAATTTATTCATATAGCAGACCTTCATCTTGGTGCAGAGCCGGATGCGGGCAGAGTATACAGTCAGAACCGGTCACAGGAATTGTGGGAGACACTACAGTCGGTTCTTGAGGTTTGCGAGGAAGAGCAGACAGACCTTCTGCTGATCGCAGGAGACATTTTTCACGGGCAGCCGCTTCGCAGGGAATTAAAAGAGCTGAATTATTATTTTGCAGAGCTGACGCATACAAAAGTAGTCTTGATCGCTGGCAACCATGATTATATAAGAAAGGATTCTTATTACAGAACGTTTCAGTGGAATGAGAATGTAATCCCTTTATTCGGGCGGGAACTGGAATATGTGGAGTTCCCGGAACTGAGGACGGCAGTGTATGGTCTGAGTTATTACAGCAGGGAGATTAGAGAGCCTCTGTATGAATCGGCGTTTGCGGGAGGAATCCAGGAGTATGAGATTCTTCTCGCCCATGGTGGAGATGAGAAGCATTGTCCGTTCCGGGTGAAAAAGCTGGAAGAGTCAGGATTTGATTATATTGCACTGGGACATATCCACAGACCGCAGGCACTGATGAAAGACCGGATCATTTATGCGGGAGCGTTAGAACCCATTGACCGGAATGATGTAGGGCCGCACGGCTATGTAAAGGGAGAGATTACGGAAGCCGGGGTTCATACGCAGTGGATTCCGTGTGCAATGAGGTCCTATATTCATCTGGAAGTTCCGGTTAATACGGAAGATACAATGGGGAGCGTGCGGAAAAAGATGCTGGAGGCCGTGAAGGACTATGGAGCAGAAAATCTGTATAAGATCATTCTTACAGGATATCGGGACCCGGATCTGCGGTTTGATACAGAGCGAATGGACCGGGACGGGAATCTTCTGGAAGTGATCGATGAGACCGCTCCGCAGTATGATATGGAAGAATTGTTGCAGGAAAATGAAGGAAATCTGCTGGGAGAGTATATCCGTCGGTTTAAAGACTGCGAAAAGGACAGCATAGAATATCAGGCATTGTATGAGGGGGTTGAAGTACTCCTTAAGAATAAGGGGTAACGGAAAATGAAGATAACGGAATTATATATCAAAAATTTTGGCAGATTTTCAGAGCAGCATTTCTATATCAAGGATGGTGTTCAGGTCATTTACGGAGAAAATGAGTATGGAAAATCTACATTGCAGGCATTTATCAGGGCGATGCTGTTCGGAATGGAGCGGGGAAGAGGAAAAGCTGCGGCAAAGGATGATTTCAGTAAGTACCAGCCGTGGGAAAATCCAAATTATTATGCCGGAGTAATGCGGTTTCGCTGTGGTAACAGGAATTTCCGGCTGGAACGGAGTTTTGACCGGATCTCAAAGCAGGTTTCACTGGTCTGTGAAGATGATGGAGAAGAGCTTTCGGTAGAGCATGGGGATCTGGATATGCTGCTGGGAGGGATTACTCCGGGGATGTATGACAATACGGTTTCAATCGGACAGTTTCAGAGCAGACCGGGACAGGAACTGGCGGAAAGTCTGAAAAATTATGCGGCAAATTATTATGAGACCGGTGGCGGGGAACTGGATTTAAGCGGTGCGATTTCAGATCTGAAAGAACGGAAAAAAGCAGTAGAGCAACAGTGCAGATCTGCAAGAGAACAGAGAGAAAAAAAGTATCTTTCCATGGAGCAGGAATGTACTTATCTGGAAAAAGATATGAGAAAGTTTCAGGCACAGTATGAAGAAAATCAGCAGAGAATCCGTCTGCTGCAACAAAGACAGAAGGAAAATGATTCAAAAGAAACGGATTTACATCCGGGTGAAACGGAATCCGCTTCTGAACAACCGGAAGAGAACAGCCGTGGAATGATCATTGGTGGCTTTTTAGGAATCATTGCCGGACTGGCAGGGCTTTTGTGGGGGATATTTTTAAGAGATAAATCCGGAGTTGACGTACTTTTGGAGCGGTCTTCCGCATTTGTACTGCTGGCAGTACTTTTAGTGATCGCGGGCTGTGTGCTGTTTGTTGTGGGAATCCGTAACCGGGCAGGACAGAAAAAAATAATAAAAGAAACAGAAAAATCCAGCGGAATCCGCACAGTGCAGGAAAAAGAGAAGGTTCAGACCGGACAGCCGGAGCAGAATGGTGAGAAAGTCTGGCGGAAGCAGAACGATCCTGAGGAACAGAAGCTTCAGTGGCAGCAGGAACAGATCAGGGAAGAGTGGAAAGAAAAGAAGCTCCGGTACGAGAATTTGAAAGAGCAGCAAAGAGAACTGCAGCCGGATGAAGCAGAGGAAAGACTCTATGAGAGGAGAGAGGCACTGGAACTGGCAGAAGAGACAATGAAAAAGGCGGCAGAGCATCTTGGAGAGCGGACAGCAGCAGGACTGAACCGGAGAGTGTCTGAGATTTTTTCCGAAATTACGGAGGGAAAATATCCGGGAGTCAATATCAGTGACAGACTGGAAATTTCTGTATGGGACGGAACGAGGCGGATTCCGGCATACCGGCTGAGCAGAGGAACGGTGGAGCAGATTTATTTTGCCCTGAGGATGGCGGCAGCCGAGATGCTTCAGGAGGAAGAACTTCCGGTGATCCTGGATGAAACCTTTGCATTTTATGATGATAAAAGACTGCAATCTGTACTAAAATGGTTGAGTCAGCAGGAAAGACAAGTTATAATATTAAGCTGTCAGAGAAGAGAAATGGAATTTTTGAGAAGATGCTGACGTTTTCAGGAAGGAAGATAGATACATGAAAATAGAACTGCCAAAAAAAGTTTTATTTATAATCAATAATCTGCAGCTTCATGGGTATGAGGCATTTGCGGTGGGGGGCTGCGTGAGAGATTCGATCCTTGCAAGACGGCCACAGGACTGGGATATTACGACTTCGGCAAAGCCGGAAGAGATAAAAAAGCTGTTCCGCAGGACGATTGATACAGGGATCGAGCATGGAACGGTTACGGTTCTTTTCGGTAAGGACAGCTTTGAGGTGACGACCTACAGGATCGATGGTGCATATGAGGACAGCAGACATCCAAAGGAGGTACAGTTTACCAACCGGCTGGAAGAGGATCTGAGAAGAAGAGATTTTACGATCAATGCCATGGCGTATAATGACCAGGTGCGTCTGGTGGATGTATTTGGCGGAATGCAGGATCTGAACCATCATCTGATCCGGTGTGTGGGAGATCCTGAGGAGCGTTTTTCGGAAGACGCACTGAGGATTCTTCGTGCGGTACGTTTTTCGGCACAGTTGAATTTTCCGATCGAGTCGGCTACAGCGGATGCCATCCGCAAACTTGCTCCGAATCTGCAGAATATCAGTGCGGAAAGGATTCAGGCGGAGCTGGTGAAACTTTTGGTATCGCCTCACCCGGAGCGAATCCGTGATGCATACGAACTGGGACTGACGAAGGTGATTCTGCCGGAGTGGGATGCAATGGAAGGTGTGGCACAGAATACACCGCATCATAAATATGATGTGGCGGAGCATACACTGCGGGCATTGAAAAATGTGAAACGTGACAAGATTCTCCGGCTTACGATGCTGTTTCATGATATGGGAAAACCGATGATGAAGACCACCGATGAGAATGGTCGGGATCATTTCCGTGGACATGCACTGGTCAGTGAGGAGCTGGCAAGGAGTATCATGCACAGATTGAAGTTTGACAATGAGACGATCCGAACGGTTACGAAGCTGGTCTGCTATCATGATTACCGGGTGGAGGCAACACCAAAGAATGTGCGGAGAGCCATGAACCGGATCGGTGTGGAGCTGTTCCCGTATTATCTGGCAGCGCGTCTTGCGGATGTAAAGGCACAGAGTCCGTATCAGAAAAGGGAAAAGATTGAAAATATCGTAGAAATGCGTCGGCTGTATCAGGAGATCATAAAGAAGCAGGAGTGTGTGACGCTCAGACAGCTTGCGGTCGGAGGTCGTGAACTGATGGATCTCGGAATGAAGCCGGGGCGTGAGCTGGGCAGTATGCTCAGTGAATTACTGGAATATGTACTGGATGATCCTGCAAGAAACGATAAGGAAATCCTTTGTGCATATGTAAAAAATAAATTGAACCTCTAAGTTAATCGCAGCTTTCAGGCATACTTGGAAGAACCTGTTCATAGATTAGAAAGAACTTGAATAGAGGTGCGGGCGTTAAAAGAGCGTCCGCACACGGGAACAGGGGGATGTCATGAGAGAGTATGAACAGGAAGTGCGGGAACAGTACGAGATAGAGATTAAAAGCACCCGTCGGACAAGGGGTGCGTTTTTTTGCATTGGCAATGCAGATACAGAAGTATTCTTGATGAAAGAAACCCTTGCTTCTGAAAAAAGAGCGGCCTTGCTTTATCTGATATTGAACCGGCTTGAGAAGACGGGAAAATTAAAAGTAGATGCACCGGTTTTTTCAAGGGATGGAAAGCTGATCGTTGCTGCCAGGGACGGGACCCGTTATATGATGAAAAAGTGGTACTCCGGGCGGGAATGTGATATGAAAAAGGAACAGGAACTCCTGCTTGCCGCTGAGAAACTCGGGATTCTGCATATGCATCTGAAGTGGCAGGAACCGACAGCAGGGGAGCTGGAAACGCTGCTTTGCAAGTATGCAGTGCGATCAGAAGACGCAGCGGTATTGGGAAATGGAGCAGTGTCAGAAAATGCAGCGGTATCGGGAAATGGAGCAGTGTCAGAAAATGCAGCGACACCGGGAAATGGAGCAGTATCAGAAAAGAAGGAGAAAGAGCCTGTGCTACAGCAACAATTCCCGGAAGAGGAGTTTCAGGTCCGCCCGCCTGCTGCACGCAGTCCGCTGGATGAAATGCTGCGGCATAACCGGGAAATGAAAAAAGTCCGTTCGTTTATCAGAAAAAGGGTCGTAAAAAATGAGTTTGAAGCGTTGTATCTGAAGCATTTTGAAGCGATGTATGAGAAGGCCTGTGCGATCACCGCAGCGATGGAACAGTCAGGCTGTATGCAGATTTATGAAAAAAACGTTGCGGAAAACCGGATGATGCATGGAGATTATAATTATCATAATATTCTGATCCTGCCGGGAGATACTGCGATCACCAATTTTGAACATATGCGGATTGGAATCCAGGTGCAGGATCTGTATTATTTTCTGAGAAAAGCAATGGAAAAATATCGTTGGAAACAGAAACTGGGGGTTGGGATCATCCGGGCGTATGAAAGACAACGCCGGCTGGAGCCGGGAGAATGGGAGTATCTGGGGCTTCAGCTTGCCTATCCTGAGAAGTTCTGGAAGACTGCCAGCAGTTATTGCAGGTCGAATAAGGCATGGCTGCCTGAAAAAAGTGTGGAGAAGCTGGAACTTGCGGTGAATCAGGAAGAAGAAAAGACGAATTTTCTGAAAACTATTTTCGGGATACACCTGTAATTTGAAAAAGGTGGAATAAACGGAAATTCCTTGACAAATAAGGACTGAACCGTTATAACAGTACATAAGGGTGCATCCATGTGGACGGACGAGTGGACATGGAGCCTTTGAAAAAATAAGTATGAAATTGTATTTAAGTACAATGAAGGAGGAAATAATCCATGAACAAGACAGAATTTATTGCAGCAGTAGCAGAGAAAGCAGAGATTTCCAAGAAAGATTCAGAAAAAGCACTGAAGGCTTTTGTTGATGTAGTTGCTGAACAGCTTAAGGCAGGAGATAAAGTGCAGCTCGTTGGATTCGGAACATTTGAAGTAAGCGAGAGAGCAGCAAGAGAGGGAAGAAATCCTCAGACAGGTGAGACAATGACGATCGCAGCATGTAAAGCTCCGAAGTTCAAAGCCGGTAAAGCATTAAAGGATGCAATCAACTAATCTTCTGCAGAAAGAGCGGATGAAATGAATCGGATCAGACAGGTTTTTGCAAGGAAATGGTTGCAGTGCCTGTCTGTTTTTTTTCTGCGGGCAATGAGCCGGAGCCTGTGGCTATACAGGCACAGGACACCGGCAACTGACGCAGCATTATTTTATGTGAGATACGAAGGGAGAAAGGTTATGTTTAAGGAAAAAGTACGGGTGCAGATCTTAGAGGGGAAACTGACAGATAAGGGAAAATGCCTCTGCGGAAGTTACAGAGGATATGAGATCATGGTGAACCAGATGAATGGATTCTATCAGATCTGTATTAATGCCCATTCTGATGATGATGTGAATAATCAGAAGCTGGCTGCTTTTCTTGCAGAACATAAGACGAAGGTAAAAGGTGTTCTGGATGCGAAGATCAGTCCGACAGCACTTCTGATGAATGTGAAGATGCCTGCATTTGGTTCAAAGTGTCCGGCAGCGATCAATGAGGCAGTGATGCCGGTGATCCAGTACCTGACGATGGGAAGATATTCCAGCGGATGCGAGTACTGCAAGTCAGAGAATGTACCGGTTTCAGATTATGAGATCAATGGAATGCATCATCTGGTATGTGAAAATTGTGCAGGGCAGATCGGTCAGAATCTGCAGCAGAACCAGCAGGAAGTCCAGGCGAAGAAGAGCCGCGTGGCAGAAGGGATCGTGGGTGCGGTACTTGGTTCTCTGATCGGATGCATTCTGTGGATCCTGATCTATAAGCTGGGCTATATTGCAGGAATCGCAGGAGCAGTGATCGGAATCTGTGCGATGAAAGGATATGAGATGCTTGGCGGCCATCTTGATAAAAAGGGAGTGGTCATTTCCTCGGTGATCATGGTTGTGATGATCTATTTTGGAAACCGGATCGCATGGAGCTGGGATGCATATGATGCATTGAAAGATCAGGGATTCACATTTTTTGACAGTTACCAGTATCTGGGAGAGATTCTGGATCAGACAGGTCTTGCAGGTGATTATTATACAGATCTGACGATCGGATATGTTCTGTCCTTTGTATGTGGGGCGAGGTATATCATTCATGCATTCCGGGCAAGCAATGGAAGTTATACAATGAAAAAGCACTAAAAGGAATCAGAAAAGATGAGATTAGACAAATTTTTAAAAGTATCCAGGCTGATTAAAAGAAGAACCGTGGCAAATGAAGCATGTGATGCAGGAAGAGTCCTTGTGAACGGAAAGACTGCAAAAGCATCTGTAAAGGTAAAGCCGGGGGATGTCATTGAGATCCAGTTTGGAACGAGAACGGTGAAAGTGGAAGTTCTTGATCTTCAGGAGACAACGAAGAAAGAAGAGGCAAAAGAGCTGTTCCGTTATATTTAACCGGTTTCATTGATCGGGAAGACCGGAAAGTGTACTGTGATCTGAAGCTGTCTTCTCACTTTACAGTCATAAAAGCGTACAACCCGTCATATATATCAGATGTGCAGAGTGTTGGACTAAAAAGGGAGGTACGCAGATGGAAGAGCAGAGGATCGCCAAAGCACATAAGCTTGTGGTGAATAATCGGAAGACGAGTATGGTGACCGGGGTTCTGGATGTTCTTTCCTTTGACCTCAATGAGATTCTTCTGGAAACGGAGCAGGGAATGTTGATGGTCAAGGGAACGGATCTGCATGTAAATCGGCTCAGTGTGGAAAAGGGAGAGGTTGATCTGTCGGGAAATATCGACAGCATTGCTTATTCCAGTTCCACTCCGGCAGAGAAAGCAGGAGAAAATTTCCTGTCCCGGCTGTTCCGGTAGGAGGGAAAGATGCCGGGACTTGGAGCAGAGGCAATGATCTTTCTATATGCAGGACTTTCCGGTCTGACCGTTCTGGCCGGTTATGATGTATTGCGGTGGTTCAGGCGGATCATCCGGCATCACGATTTCCTGGTCGGAGTGGAAGATATTCTTTATTCTGTCGCAGTCAGTATCTACCTTTTCCGTCAGCTTTATGTGACGACTTATGGCAGTATCCGATGGTATTTTATAGCCGGAATCCTGCTGGGAATGTTGTTTTGGAAAAGTGTGAAAATATTGTTGAAAAAAATGTTATCAAATCTGAGAAAAAGCCTTGAAAAGTTTAAAAAAAATAGATAAAATAATTATGTTGTCCGAAAATCTGAAGGGGAAAGCAGTTTTCGGATCTGAGGGAGCGTAGCAGTTTGGAGTATCATTTATAAGCAGGGTGAATCTTGGATGGCAAAGAATAAGAACGTAAGGAACAGACGGCAGAAAAGCCGTAAGAACAGCGGTCTTCGCTGGCATAAGAGGGGCATTGTCCTGACGACGCTGGTAATCGTACTTTTAGGCGGAATGGTTACAGCAGGTTCTGTCAGTCTCTGGAGCAGGAATAATGCCTATAAAGCACAGGAAGCAGAGCTTCAGGCACAGATTGAGGCTGAGGAGACCCGTTCAGAAGAGATTAAAGAATATGAGGCATATGTTCAGACAGATGAGTATATCAGGGAGACAGCAGAGGATAAGCTGCACCTGGCAGATCCGAATGAGATTATTTTCAGGCCGATCAAGTAGACAGGCATAAAAGAGTCAGTTACATAGAGAGATACAAAAGATAGCTCCGGGAGAGAAGTTCTCCCGGAGCTTTTATCATCTGACAGGAAGGAGCGGAATACAGGATATGAACGACGGGCAGACATTGCATAATAGCCCCTATGTGGAACAGATTGAACGTTTTGCGGGTTCTGTAAAGCAGCTTTCACAGATATTTCTTGGGCTGGAAGAAAAAAAGCAAGCCTTTTCGGATGAGGAGATCGAGATGATGTTTCGTCGTCTGAAAGAAAAAGTCTGCTCAAAATGTGAGAAATGTGAATGGTGCTGGGGAGAAAATTTTATCCATACCTATCAGATGGGATATGAAGTCCTGTCTGCGGTGGATCATTACGGGAATGATCTGAATACAGAAACCAAGCGGAAACTGATGCAGCGTTGCATCATGGCACCGAGGTTTCTCAGGGAAATGCTGGAAGGATTTCATGATGCAAGACAGAACATGATCTGGATCAACCGGATTGCAAGAAGCAGAGAGGGATGTGCGATCCAACTGGATACTTTTGCGGATATGCTTCAGAGCAGTGCAAGGGAACTGGAGGAAAGTATTTTTACGGATGAACGGATGGAGCGGCGGATCTCCGGGCAGTTGAAAAAGCGTGGCGTCAAGGTTCTGTATACGCAGTTTTTCATGAACCGGGAAGGAAAATACGAAGTTCATGTGACTGCGAGAGCGATGCAGAAAAAGAGAATGACTGTCCGGGAACTGGTGCGGTGCGTATCAGCCGCAACAGGACGACGGTTTGTCGCAGAAAATGACAGTGCCCAGATGATCGGGCAGAATTATATGACGGTTATCTGCAGGGAAGGACCGGCATATTATACAATTCCGGGAGTTGCCCGGATCGGCAAGGGGTGCAACAGCATTTCAGGCGATAATTTTGCCATGATGGAGCTGCCAGGTGGAAAAAAGGGCGTGGTGCTTTCTGATGGGATGGGTTCAGGTGAAACCGCGTGCAGGGAGAGTACCCTGGTGGTGGAGCTTTTAGAAGAACTTCTGGAGGCGGGATTTCCGGAAAAGACTGCAATCCAGATGATTAATACAACTCTGGTGATGGGGCGTGAGGAAATCCATTACTCGACGGTAGACATGACGATCTTTGACCTGTACAGCGGGGAATGTGAGATTATCAAAGCGGGAGCATCTTCAACATTTATCCGAAGCAAAGCCGGAGTGGAACATTTAAATTCCACCAGTCTTCCGATCGGAGTGATCAATTCTATAGAAATCGATTCGGTGCGTCGGCAACTGGAAGATGGAGATTTTATCATTATGGTAACGGATGGTGTGATGGATGCACTGCCGGTGGGAGAACAGGATCTGCTCCTGGAGACGATCATCAAAGGCACTGCCATCAGCAATCCGAAGGAGTTGGCACATCATATTCTTCAGCAGGTTCTGAGCTGGACGGGAAGAGAACCGGAGGATGATATGACAGTCCTTGCAGTCGGGATATGGAAAGCGTGACAGGAAAGTCTGAAAAGTTAAACAGCAGGGATTTACAATTAAAAAGGATTTCGGTATAGTTTACATATGATGGATAAAAAAAGAAAAAAAGTAGAGCATTATATTGAACAGTATCAGATGATCGGGCGGGGTGACCGCATCGTGACAGGTGTATCGGGTGGAGCAGATTCGGTATGCCTGCTTTTTGTGCTTTGCGAACTGCGGAAAAAGCTTGGGTTTGAGGTGATCGTCTGCCATGTGAACCATCAGTTGAGAGCAGAGGCGGCAGAGCAGGATGAGGCTTATGTGAAAGAGCTGTGCAGAAAACTTGATGTTCCCTGCAGGGTTTTTCATGAAAATGTGGAATTAATTGCAAAAAATGGGAAAAAATCTCTTGAAGAAGCAGGCCGTATCGTACGGAGCAATGCTTTTGAGACTGTATGCAGGGAGTCCGGTGCGAATAAGATCGCGACGGCACATCATAAAAATGATAATGCAGAGACAGTACTTCTGAATCTGGCGAGGGGAAGTGGGCTTCAGGGAATGTGCGGGATTCGTCCGGTTTACGGAAACCGGATCCGTCCACTGCTCTGTCTGACGAGGAAAGAGATTGAAGCGTGGCTGGAAGAGGAGCAGATTTCCTATTGTACTGATGAGACGAACGAAGAAGATGCGTATACCCGCAACCGGATCCGGCACAGGATTCTGCCGGTTATGGAACAGGAGATCAACCGTCAGACAGTAGAGCATATCAACCGTCTGAGTTTACAGGCAGAAGAAATATGGGAGTATTTGAACCTGCAGACGGATGCGGCATGGAGACAGATGGTCCATCCGGTGGATGTTTCGGAGGAAAATCCGGAAGAAAAGCAGCAGGGGAAAAAGGAAGAAAAGCCGGCAGGACTCAGGATTGAAGAGGAAGAATATGCAGAACTTCCGGGCATTTTACAGTCTCTTCTGATCCGTCGGTGTATCTGTGAAATAGCAGAAGCACAGAAAGATATTGAAGCAGTGCATATGGAAGCAGTAAGAGGGTTATTTGGCGGGCAGGTCGGAAAAAGCAGGGATCTTCCGTATCAGCTCCGGGCGGTCAGAACCTATGCCGGAGTTGAGATCCGGCGAAGATCTGAAGATAGAGATCAGAAAAAGAATCAGAAAAAGAATCAGAAAAAGGCTCAGGAAAAAGAAGGTGCCGGGCAGCAGAGCGTGGAACTGAAGATTCCGGGGGAAACTTATTTCCCGGGAACGGGGCAGAAAGTCTGCTGTGAGATCTGTGGAAGAGAAGAAGCAGTTTCAGGGAAAGAGTTGCCACAAAAAAGCTACACGAAATGCTTTGATTATGATATAATAAAAAGCGGACTCTGTATAAGATACAGAAGACCCGGTGATGAGCTGGTGATTGACAGCCGGGGAAAGCGGCAGAAGCTGAAGTCTTATTTTATTAATGAGAAAGTTCCAAAGGAGGAAAGGGACAGGATGCTTCTGATCGCGGAAGAAGAACAGATCGTATGGATCCCGGGTATGCGGATGAGTGCGGCATATCAGATCGGGGATCAGACAACAAAAATTCTTAAGATAAAGATTGTGGAGGAATAGGATCATGGCAGAGAGTATAAAAGTATTAGTTCCGGAAGAAGAAGTTGATGCGAGAATCAGAGCATTGGGAGAGCAGATCAGCAGGGATTATGAAGGAAAGCAGATTCATCTGATCTGTGTGCTGAAGGGCGGTGTCTTTTTCATGTGTGAACTGGCGAAGCGGATTACAGTACCGGTTTCCATGGACTTTATGTGCGTGGGAAGTTACGGAGACGGAACAAAGTCCAGCGGTGTAGTGCGTATTGCAAAGGATCTGGATGAGTCCATCGAAGGAAAAGATGTACTGATCGTAGAAGATATTATTGATTCAGGAAATACGCTGTATTATCTGATGGATGTACTTCAGAGAAGAAAGCCGGCAAGCCTTCATCTCTGCACGCTTCTGGATAAACCGGATCGTCGTGTGAAGGATGTAAAGGTAGATTATACGGGATTTGAGATTCCGGATGAGTTTGTAGTCGGATATGGACTGGACTACGCACAGAAATATAGAAACCTTCCGTATATCGGAGTTGTGGAAGGTGCAGAATAAGGAGGAGTTATAAGCCTTGGAGAACAAGAAGAAATACAGAGGCGTGAACTGGGGTTCGATTCTGCTGTTCGTTCTCATTATAGGAGGCATCCTGTGGATGGCGAACAAGGTGCAGATGCACCAGCAGGAGATTTCCTACGCTACCTTTGTAAAAGAAGTAGAAGCAGGGAATGTCACGGCGGCAGATATCAGGCAGAACAGTGCTGTGCCGACCGGACGGGTGACGTTGTCATTGAAGGAGGATTCGTCGGTAAGAAGCCTGAATGTTTCGGATGTGGGTAAAGTGGAAGAACTTTTGCAGAAAAATGATGTGAAGTACAGTCTTGAGGATGTTCCGAAAGAGTCCATCATCATGTCAGCAGTTCTCCCGTCACTGATTACTTTATGCGGTATTTTCTTACTTTTTATGTTGATGAACCGTCAGAATGGCGGAACAAATTCAAAAGCGATGAATTTTGGAAAGAGCCGTGCCAGAATGAGTACGCAGAATGAGATCAAGGTAACATTTGCAGATGTTGCAGGTCTGAAAGAAGAGAAAGAGGAGCTTGAGGAGATCGTTGATTTCCTGAAAGCACCGAGAAAATATACTCAGCTTGGAGCAAGAATCCCGAAGGGAGTCCTGCTGGAGGGACCTCCGGGAACCGGTAAGACGCTGCTTGCAAAGGCAGTAGCAGGAGAAGCAGGAGTTCCGTTCTTCAGCATTTCGGGTTCTGATTTCGTGGAGATGTTTGTCGGGGTCGGTGCATCCCGTGTCAGGGATCTGTTCCAGGATGCGAAGAAGAATGCCCCCTGTATCGTGTTTATTGATGAGATTGATGCGGTTGCAAGACGACGCGGCAGCGGTCTTGGCGGTGGTCATGACGAGAGAGAGCAGACACTGAACCAGCTCCTTGTAGAGATGGATGGATTTGGTGTAAATGAAGGAATTATCGTGATGGCGGCAACGAACCGGAAGGATATTCTTGATCCGGCGATCTTACGTCCGGGCAGATTTGACCGGGATGTCATTGTCGGCAGACCGGATGTGGGCGGAAGAGAGGAGATCCTGAAAGTACACGCAAGAAATAAGCCGCTTGGCGATGATGTGGATCTGAAGCAGATCGCACAGACAACGGCAGGATTTTCAGGAGCAGATCTTGAGAACCTTCTCAATGAAGCTGCAATCCTTGCAGCGAAGGAGAACCGGGTATTTATCCAGCAGTCCGATATTCGTCATGCATTTGTAAAAGTCGGGATCGGACCGGAGAAGAAAAGCCGGATCGTTTCAGAGAAGGAGCGAAGGATCACAGCGTATCATGAAGCAGGGCATGCGATCCTGTTCCATGTGCTGCCGGATGTAGGACCGGTATACAGCGTATCCATCATTCCAACGGGTGGAGCAGGCGGATATACAATGCCGCTTCCGGAAAAAGATGATATGTTCAATACAAAGGGACATATGCTTCAGGAAATCACAGTATCTCTTGGAGGACGTGTCGCAGAAGAAGAGATTTTTGATGATATTACAACAGGTGCGTCACAGGATATCAAGCAGGCGACAGCGATTGCAAAATCAATGATCACCAAGTTTGGTATGTCTGAGAGACTGGGACTGATCAATTATGACAATGACAGTGATGAAGTCTTTATCGGAAGAGATTTTGGTCATACTTCAAGAGGTTACGGAGAAAAGGTTGCCGGAACGATCGACGAAGAAGTCAAGCGGATCATAGATGAGTGTTATGCACAGGCAAGAAGTATTATACAGGAATACCATCCTGTATTGGAAAAGTGTGCAGAACTGCTGCTTGAGAAAGAGAAGATAACCAAAAGCGAATTTGAAGCACTGTTTGAGGAAAGTGAGACGGATGCCTGAAAAAGGTTTACTGTATACCCTCTGTCGCCAGAAGGAACTGACGGCCGGGGGTTTTCTGACATAGCAGAGTATGCAGGAGAAACTGCCAGTGGCAGGTTCTCTCATAGGTTATGAATCCAGAATACGAAGGATCGGAAGAGGAGGGGGAGAATGAACAGAGAAGCATTATTTTGTGATGGAACAGGCGATTATGTCATTCCGGCAGAACCGGAGATCAATGAAAAAGTGGTTCTGCGTTTTCGTACAGCCCACAATGATGTGGATGAGGTGAAGCTCCATGCAGGAGAACAGATCTATACTTTATGGAAAATGCAGACGACGGGTGAATTTGATTTTTATGAGATCGAATATCAGTTGGGAACTGAGCCGTTCCGCTATTATTTTGAGATCAAGAAAGGAACAGAGATCTGCTATTTCAGCCGGTATGGTGTGACCTACCGGGCAGAAGAGTACTATTCCTTTATTATCCAGCCGGGATTTTCCACACCGGAATGGGCAAAAGGGGCAGTCATGTATCAGATTTTTGTAGACCGTTTCTATAACGGAGATCCGACAAATGACGTAGAAGATGATGAATATATTTATATCGGAGCTCCATGTAAAAAAATTAAGGATTGGAGTCAGGCTCCGGCATCCATGGATATCAGGAACTTTTATGGCGGAGATCTGCAGGGAGTCATGGATAAGCTGGACTATCTGCAGGATCTTGGAATCGAGGTGATTTACTTTAATCCTCTGTTCGTGTCTCCGTCGAACCATAAGTATGATATACAGGACTATGATTATATTGATCCTCATTACGGAAAGATCGTAGTGGATGACGGAGAAGTACTTCCGAAGGATGCAAAGGACAATATCCATGCAACGAAGTATCAGCAGAGAACCGGAGATCTGCGGAATCTGGAAGCCAGCAACCAGTTATTTGCAGAGCTGGTGGATGCAATGCATCAGCGGGGAATGAAAGTGATCCTGGATGGGGTATTTAATCATTGCGGTTCTTTTAATAAATGGATGGACAGAGAGAGAATCTATGAACCGCAGCCGGATTACCCGAAGGGGGCGTATGTGAGTGCGCAAAGTCCGTACCGCAGCTTTTTCTTGTTCCATAATAACCAGGATTCAGCATGGCCGTACAATGGGACATATGATGGCTGGTGGGGACATGATACACTGCCGAAGCTGGCGTATGAGGAGTCACCGGATCTGGAAGATTACATTATGCGGATCGGAAAGAAATGGGTGTCTGCACCTTATAATATTGACGGCTGGAGACTGGATGTCGCAGCGGATCTCGGATTCAGCAATGAATATAATCATTTATTCTGGAAACGTTTCCGTAAAGAGGTCAAAAGTGTGAACCCGGATGCACTGATCCTTGCAGAGCATTATGGAGATCCACAGGACTGGCTTCAGGGAGACGAGTGGGACAGTGTGATGAATTATGATGCATTTATGGAGCCGGTGACCTGGTTTTTGACCGGTATGGAGAAGCACAGTGATGAGCGTAGAACGGATCTGTGGGGCAATGCAGATAATTTTATCGGGGCAATGAGACATTTTATGGCAAGTATGCTGACCCCGTCTCTGCAGGTGGCAATGAATGAATTATCCAACCACGATCATTCCCGGTTCCTTACAAGGACGAACCATAAAGTCGGACGGGTAAGCCAGCATGGCACAAAAGGAGCAGAAGAGGGTGTAAACCTTGCGGTCATGCGTGAAGCAGTTGTGATGCAGATGACGTGGGTAGGTGCACCGACGGTTTATTACGGAGATGAAGTGGGACTGTGTGGTTTTACTGACCCGGATAACAGAAGGACTTATCCGTGGGGGCACGAAGATCAGGAGCTGCTTGCATTTCATAAAGAGATGATCCGTATCCATAAGACGGAAAAACCGCTCAGAAAAGGTTCAATCAAGCTGCTTGCCGCAGGAAAGAATCTGCTGGCATATGGACGGTTTGAAAAGGATGAGCAGTTGGTTATTATTGTGAATAACAGCAGTATCCTGAAAGAAGTAACAGTACCTGTCTGGCTGACAGGAATGGAGATGAGTGGGCGAATGAAGCGTCTGATCTATACCTACGAGCAAGGATATACAACAGCTTATGATGAGTACATTGTAGAGGATGGAGAGATCATGCTGAATATGGGAGCATACTCAGCGATCGTATTGAAACCGATCGATACACTGACGTTGAGATGAACGAAACTGTGGACGGAGTGAAATGAGCATATAAAAAAGAACCAGCTATTTGCTTATGCAAATGACTGGTTCTTTTTGCTGTCAGGAATTTTAAGTCTTGTTTGTTTCCTTATTCATTTACCGCATTGGCAGTCTGTCTTACATCCGGGACAGCCATAAGGATCGGATAAAGGACTGCTGAAATGATGAGTCCGCCGAGTCCCTGGATCAGGTTGGCAGGTACGCTTGCGAATGCACCTGAACCATACAGGAAAAAGTATTCGCAGAAGCAGTAGCCACCGGCTACGAGGATGATATCAGCTATACCGCCGAGAATGACAGCGGCATAACGTGACTTGGAAGTATGACCGATCTTCTGATATAAGAGTCCGGCACAGACAGCTACCAGTCCTTTGATCGCAAAAGTGATCGGAACATACACGAAATATCCGCCAAGGAGATCTGCCATTGCAGAACCAATTCCGCCTGCAAGAAGTCCCCACCATGGTCCGAGAACGACACCTGAGAGGATTACCATTGCATCACCCGGATGAATATATCCGCCGGTTCCCGGTGTAGGAAGCTTGATCGACATAGTTGCAACACAGGAAAGTGCTGCGAACAATGCGGTAAGAACGATCTTTTTCAGTTTTGAATTTGTTGTTGTATTCATAGTTAAACCTCTTTCCTTTCAAACTCTCTCTACTATACAACAAATGTGAACCGTTAAAAATGGTCAATTCTGAAAAAAGATATAAGGTCAGATAAAGCCGACGCAAATGCGTCGGCTTCACCTGTTTTAATGATTGAAGAAAAATGATTACTTTAAAATTGCATCTTTGATTTTCTGTGCATAATCTTTTTCCGTCTGATCTGCGTTCGTATTGGCAAGGATTCCTTCAACGATCATGCTGACGGATCTTGAATCTACAAATGTTCCCATCACACTGCGTTCTTTTCCATTTACTGTATATTTTACCAGGATTCTGGCATATACAGAGCGTTTATAAGCACCGGATGAAAGATTTGTGAATACGATATTGGATCTGTAGTATTCAGCTCCTTTTTTATCAGGATTCGTTATAAAGTTTGTTTTGTCTGGAGAGAAGGTATTCTTTAAGTCATCCTCAGCTACTCCATAATACCAGGTACAGCCTTTAAAGCTAATCTCATCTTTTTCGGATGAAGCTTCCGGTAACTTAAAGTCATATCCAAATCTCATGTTCGTAGATTTTTCAGGAGAAGACTGATCCATTCGTAATGAGCCTCCCTGGAACATATTGCTGAACTGGTAAGTAATTGTGACAGTTCCATCATCATTGAGAACACTGTCTGTGACCGGAATAGCTTCAACGGTTCTTTGATCGTTGAGTTTCAATGTCAATGTATCCGGTACACTGGTTTTGTCAAAGGAATATCCTGTGACAGGGGTGAGAGTAATCTTCGCCGTATAGTCATGAGTCGCATTCTTATCCTTTGATATAGCCGTTACTGTTGTTCCGGTTGCATCTTTCCAGACTGTAGAGACGGTGTATTTATCAGTCTCCTTTGCAGCCTGTGCAGATGACAGATCTGCTTCTTTAGAAGGAGTTGCGATATTTACTATAGTTTCCTCTGCCGGAACGATTGCAGTAGCTGGTCCCATGATACGAATCTCGGCTGCTGATGCAAAAATATTGCTGGTGTCTGATACAGATTCTACCGCATAGAGGCGTACATTGGTAGCCTGGATGGCATGGAACTCTGCCATCTTCCAACTGTCACTGCTGTTCCATGTACCCGTGGCAACTTCCTGATAAGTCTTGCCGTGATCATTACTGATCTCGATGCGGTAGGAAGTGATAGTTCCATTCCCACCACCGGATCTTGGAAGCATACGCAGTCCGGTTACCGTCTTACTCTCTCCAAGAGCGATATCGATCCAGAGATTTTCACGAGCATCACCGCTCCATTTGCTGTGCCAGATCGTACCTGTAGTCTGATCCAGTACAGCGGATGCCGGTCCTTCACTTCCGGTCGTTGCCTGTTCACTTCCTGCTGTAGCAGTCATGCCTTCAAGCGGAAGATCTCTGGAATCATCCTCGGCAGGATCTTTCGGCATATTGGTGAGTGAGTAGTTAGCAAGGACATCGGTTCCGAGTCCCTGAAGATCAAGACCATTCGGAGTACCGGAATATTTATTTGTACCTCTTGCCCATGCCCATTCCATCTCAAACCAGTCCTGAGCAGAGTAATTGGTATAAGATTCTCCGGCAAGTTCTTTTTTACGTTCAGTGATCCATTTCTCCCAACGCATTTTATAGTAATCGTTGGTCAGACCGGCCCACTGACGGTTGGAATAATCGATCAGTCCACCGCTGATTGCCTGGTCGTAACTTCCCCATGTGGTGATCAGACTGCGGGCATTCAGTTCGTAAAGTTCTTTTGTAAAATCATCGGAATTTTCTGCCAGTTTCTTTGCACCGTTGATCCATGTACCGACAAGAAATTCTTTCTGTGTTCCGGTTACTTTTTCTACCATATCAATAATAGAAAGGAATTTATCGGAAAGGGTACTAAATTCTTCCGCATCACCAGAGCGGAAAGCTGCCGCCATCTTTTTCTGATATTCCTGAGCCGTATTGGACAATACCTGTTCCAGTACATTGGCAAGGTCATATTGATAGCCGGCACTGTTCTTCAGCTTATCATAGTCTGCAAGGAGCAGCTCGGCTGCTTTTTCCAGTTTTTTCTTATCATAATCAACAACAGCATTTCCCCATGTAGAAGCTGCACCGATATCCAGTCCCGGTCTGGCATTTACAACAGACTCAGGAGCACCCTGTCCTTTCATATTGTATGCAGGATTGTATACGGTGTCGTGCAGTATTTCCATTGCCTGATAAGCGGAGTCACTGTCTGCACCGTAACGTCTTGTTACATAATTTTTAAACCATTTATCAAGATTGATCTTCTGTAAGTTATTTCCGTCATCAGCCCAGATCGTTTCAAAGAAAAGATCGTAGAGAACCGGATTGTTTACAGATGCCTCCGGTGTGATACCGATTCCTGCCATATGTTCAGCCTGCTTAGAGGCATTTACGATTCCTTCAACATAATTATCAATATGTCCATGGAGTCCGAGACGTCCACCGAAGTTGTTCAGCATACAGTAAACCCACGGAGTATTCAGAAATTCTCCGCCGCCTTCTGCACCACCGTAGTAACCAGGGTTGGTCTCATTCCAGTGAGGTGTCTTTTCCGCATAGAGATCCAGAACAAGAGCATGATTGCGGTTGTCACCTAATCCCTGAAGCAGAGCCGTTGTCGGATTTCCCTGCCAGGACTGGATCACCCAGGTTGCGTGAGGATCAGCAGTCATCATGCTTGCAAGGACTTTCTGCGAAATAACAGCGGAATCCATACCACCGGTATTTCCACCTTCATGGAACGGGTCTGTTGCATAATAATGAGCGGAATCTCCATAAACTTCTTTCTGTACTTTATAGAAGAGTGCTGCATATTTTGTGAAAGACTCACTGTCTGTCCTCAGCATACTTGGCCGCTGGAAAGAACACCAGGTTCCCTGCTTGATCACTTCTGCCGAAGGATCTTTGGAAGTAATATCTACCGGCACCATTCCGCTATATCCCTGAAGGACAGGCTGCATGCCGAGCTTTCTCATGATAAGCTGATTTTTTCTTGCGAGCTCCGTTCTCTCAGTGAACCAGGTATCATGAACCGGGCCGCCATAACCGGAAAGATTTGCCATATAGGCCCATGCATAGTAGGCAGGTCCGGCAATGAAATCTTTGGCTTCCTGATGAGTATAACCAAGTTCTGTAAGGAAACGTCTCCAGACTTCTTCCTGAGCTGTGGCATCAAGAACTACATTTACACCATTCAGTGCAAGCCAGTCTAACTCATTTCTCCATTCCTCTTCGCCCCAGAAAGCCATAGAGTAGGAGAGGGTACAGTAGTTATAAGAATAACGAACCGGGAATTTGGTTTCTTTATGTACCGTTCCTTCAACCGGAATAATGCTTTTCGGCATGGTGACCTGATCGCCGACCTGGGAAATATTGACGTTACAGTAATATTTCAGGTAATAATTCAGACCGGTTGCAAGAGATACACCGTTATTTCCCTTGATATGGATCTTTCCGTTGCTCTGGGAAAGGTCATAATAGTCATATCCATTTGCAGCATCTGCAAGTTCAAATGTAAACCAGTCTTTATAAGCTGCACCGATTCTTCTTTCAATAATTCCCTTTACTTCATTGATCGTATCCTGATCGGTAACAGTTACGTTGTATGCAGAGTTTTTAAAATCTTCAACCTGTACTGCAGGAGTCTCCTGAACAGCTGTACCACTTGGAGTTCCAAGCACACGGATCTCGTTGATCAGTGCTTTGGAGGATTCAGACTGATATTCCACATAGACACGTACGATTCGTGCTTCTTTTTTATTTGCTTGATAAGATTCCCCCTTAGCAGGGCAGTTTTCTTTGTCAGACTTTTCGGCTAACTTCTCAAAATCCCGTCCATCCATACTAGTATAGACAGAATACTGGGAATAACCGGCAGAAGGAGTATAAACCTGAATCTCATCCAGCTTATAATTGGCCTCCAGATCAATATCTACATAAGCCGGATAACGTTCACCCGTCCATGTATTGATGGTAGAACCATCATTGATACGGGAGACAACTCCTCCGGCATTTGTATGAACCGGCTTTTTATAGGCGATACTTTCCGTATCCTCTGAACCGGAACCGCTTGTATCAGCGAAAATTTTAAATTCCGCAAGTGCCGGCCATGGATCACCTGCTGTATTGGTAATGCTGGTGATGACGATGCGGACCGATTTGAGATTTTTGATGGAATCCAGTGTCAGTGTCTGAAGATAGCCGTCATCCAGACGGGTTGCATTCACTCCGGCAAAGAGTGTCTGCCATTCCGTGTCAGTTGAACTCTTCCCATAGATATCGAAGGTAAACTGGAAATTGTTTTCGTCAGAAGACAGATGCTCAAAAGCAGCCTCCATGGATTTGACAGGATATTCCCGATCCAGTTCCATTTCGATCCATGCACCGTCTGGCAGAGTGGACATTCCACCACCATTAAATACATAGAGAGAACTATAGTCCTCATCTGTGAGGTTGCTTTTTGTGCCGTAATCTCCGCCAACCGAGGTGATCGTTGCAGCAGGGGCTACATTGGTAAGAGACTCCTCACCACTTTCATTTTCAGACCAGATCTCCACCTCTGCAAGTGCCGGCCAGAATCCTCCGGCAGCACCATTGTTAGTCGGATTTGACAGTTCAATGAAGGTATGCGTAAAACTTAAGGCAGTATCATAAGTAAATTCATAACCGTCATCGAAAGATGTGACCGTGGCAGTATTATCTATAACCAGGTCACTGGTAACGTTGTTCAGTGCATGAGAAAGCGTTACGTCAACTCCCCACGCACTCTGACCGGATTCAAATTTTAATACGACTTTTTTGATCCGCTTTGTATTATCGGCGGGTAATTTTAAGGACACGGTACTCGGCCATGTTCCATCGTTCTGAATCCACATTGTGCTGCTGTCTCCGTCAGTCATACGTTCCGCACCATAGCCACTCTGGGAACTGGGGACAGTAATTTCGCAGTCACCGGCAATATTGACCAGTTGGCTGGTCTGTTCTGCCGCCTGCGTCTGAGGTGTCGCGTAGACCGGGATCTGCACAGAAGTAAGTGCTACCGTAGCAGCAAATACAGCAGACAGAAGCCGTTGGACACCTGCAAATTTTGCATTTTTCATACTTATTACCCGTCTTTCTGCGAAAGACACCAATGCGTCATGAAACAAGTGCATTGGCTTTCGCTATCTAATTTATCTTCCTTCTGATATTATTATGTTATAAGACTGGCACACTACAGAACACGTGGAGGTGAGTGGCGGGGCTGTATAGCGGCGACCTCGTATACTTATATGTTGTCGGTCATCCGTTAAGGCATCAATGAATGGCGCATTACAGTAGCCCGTAAACTTATCTCTTCCGAAGTCGACTCGATCTCGCCGGATGACCAGTCACTGTCAGTTTTATAACTATAAATTTCAGGAGGTTACTTTTATTGTCATTTAAAATCTTAAAATTTAACTGCTGTGGACTTGACGTCCACAAAACATGGATCTATGCCTGTATCGGTATCACTGACTCCAACAATCGTACTGAATATAAGCAGGCTCGCTTTTCTTCCTTTACTAAAGGATTGAATGAGTTGTGTGATTGGCTTGCCAAATATAACTGTAAAGATGTTTGTATGGAATCAACCGGAAAGTACTGGATCCCTGTTTTTAACATTTTAGAGCAACACAATCTATGGGTTACTCTTTCTCATCCCAAATACACAAAACCAATGAAAGGAAACAAGACCGACCGCAAGGATGCGAAATGGATTTGTGACCTTTACATGTGTGGAATGGTAAAACCTTCTTTCATTCCACCTGCTGACATCAGAGAACTTAGAGATCTTGTAAGATACCGATTTAAACTCACTTGTATGATAACTGGAGAGAAGAATCGTGCTCAAAATTGTCTTACTGTATCTAATCTTAAGCTTGATGATGTATTTTCTGATGTATTTGGTAAATCATCCCGTTCTATTACAGAACAGATTTTAAAACACCCTGGAGAAACATTTGATGTAACACCTTTTGTTGATGGCAGATGTAAAACTCCTATTGAAGAAATACAGGCCGCTGTTGATGGTGCCATTTCAAAAGAACAAGCTGTGAAACTTAGACAGTGCCTTGATCACATCGATGAACTGAACAAGCACATTTCAGAAGTAGAACAGGAAATCCTTCGTCTCAGTGATAAATACGAGATTGCTTTAAACTTAATAAGGACTGTTCCCGGATTTAATAAAAATCCACTAACTGCCATTCAAGTGCTTTCAGAGATTGGTGGTGATATGTCTGTCTTCCCCACAGCGAAACACCTCGTCTCATGGGCAGGATGCTGTCCTCGTAACGATCAAAGCAATCAAAAAATCAAATCCACTCGGATTTCCCGTGCTGGTTCCTATTTTAAACCAGTTCTGGTACAAGTTGCAAATGCTTTAATCAAATCGAAGAAACATTTAGAATTTACCAACCGCTACAAGCGTATCAAAGCACGCCGTGGTCACAAGAAAGCCATCATTGCAATCTGTCGTATGATCCTGACCGCTATCTGGCACATACTCTCAGATTTAAAGCCATATACACCAGAAGGTTTTCTTGAATCTCGTCCTGTGAAGGAAGAAAAAGTTCTTTCCATTTCACAAGCACTTAATCTTTTAAAACAACGGGGCTACATCATAAAGGATGAACCTTTATCCGTTTCCTGATTAGGTGTTGCGTTAATATTTAATTTTTCAAGCTATCCCTGGGATGGTTTCTTTGTTATGCTCTATTTTCTCGGGTAACCTCTACTTCTTTGTTTCAAACTTTTTCCTCTCTTTCCTTAGTCAGATATAACAAAAAACGATTCGTCATTTGCATATCATAATATAAAAACCTCCAAATTATATTATATCGGAAAGGCGAGGATTGGACAAGTTATAAAAACGGCTCCAGTTCACGGATCATTTCTTCTTCAAGTTTTATGATCCTGCGGGCAATGGAATCAGCACTTTTATCTGCCTGGCAGAGTGTATTGGCACGCTCGCCCAGGGTTTTGATCCCCATACTGCATCCATCGATCAGAACCTTGGCAATCTCAGAATTATCAGAGTTCATGCCCAGCTTGATTTCTGTTGTAAACCAGGAAAATGCTGAAGCAAGCATTCCCGGATCTTTTGGCTCAAAACCGTCTGCTGACAACTGGCTTTCTGCTGTCTGCTGCAGGTGTGTATGCTGTTCGATGTATTTGTTCAATATTTTCTGGAGTGCTGAGTCCTGAGTAAATTCAAGGATCTGCTGAATACTGCTGACAGCCATTTTGCATCCTGATGTACACTCTTCTAAAAGTTTACGGGTCTGTTCGTCCATGGATAAAAACCTCCTGTGATTTGTTGATTTACTGATATTGACTGCTGTTTCTGATTCTGGATCTGCGACAGAAAGAGATCTTCACCAGCAGAAAATTCAGGAACAGTAACAGCATTCCCTGGGAAGGGAGTTTTATACACAGCCGTTGATTTTTCATATTCAATGCCCTATAATAAAGCGTAAATATTGGAAGAGGCGGACAAAAGGAGGAAAACTCGATGCTGAAGGGGAAGACAGTTCTGTTAGGCGTATCGGGAAGTATTGCAGCATACAAGATCGCATCGCTTGCCAGTGCATTAAAGAAGCTGGACGCAGATGTGCATGTGCTGATGACGCAGAATGCCACGAACTTTATCAATCCGATCACGTTTGAGACGCTGACGGGAAATAAATGTCTGGTTGATACGTTTGACCGGAATTTTCAATATAGTGTGGAGCATGTATCGTTGGCGAAAAAGGCAGATGTTGTCATGCTCGCACCTGCAAGTGCGAATGTGATCGGGAAGATTGCCGGTGGAATTGCGGATGATATGCTGACAACAACGGTGATGGCATGCAGATGCAGAAAGATCATTGCACCGGCAATGAATACGAATATGTTCGAGAATCCCATCGTGCAGGATAATCTGAAAAAACTGGAATATTATGGTTATGAAGTAATCTCACCGGCAGTCGGCTATCTTGCGTGTGGAGATACAGGGGCAGGAAAGATGCCTGAGCCGGAGCTTCTTTTAGAGTATATTTTAAAGGAAGTGGCACGGGAAAAGGACATGAGAGGACTGAAAGTTCTTGTGACCGCAGGACCGACGCAGGAGGCGGTAGATCCGGTTCGTTATATCACGAATCATTCTACGGGACGGATGGGATATGCGATCGCACGGGTCTGCATGCAGAGAGGTGCAGAGGTTACGCTTGTCACAGGACCGTCAGCACTGAAGAAGCCGGAGTTTGTGAAGGTTGTGCCGGTTACGACAGCGAAGGAGATGTTTGATGAAGTGACAGGACGGGCTGCTGAACAGGATATCATCATAAAAGCGGCGGCTGTGGCAGATTACCGTCCGAAATATATCAGTGATGAGAAAGTAAAGAAGAAGGGAGACAATCTGTCACTGGAGCTGGAGCGTACGGACGATATTTTAGCTTATCTTGGAATGCATAAGAAAGAAGAACAGTTCCTCTGCGGATTTTCCATGGAGACGGAGCATATGCTTGAAAATTCCCGTGGGAAATTGCAGAAAAAGAACCTGGATATGATCGTTGCGAACAGCCTGAAGGTGGAAGGTGCCGGATTCGGTGGTGATACGAACATTGTAACGATTATCACGAAGGATCGGGATGAGCAGCTCGGCAAGATGTCAAAAGAGGATACAGCGGCAGAGATCCTTGACCGTATCCTGAGTTTCAGAGAGGGGCAGGAGAAAAATGATATTAGCGATTGATGTAGGAAATACAAATATTGTACTGGGATGTATCGACGGGGATGAATGTTTATTTGTGGAACGTCTGTCCACAGTGCGTACGAAGACCGAACTGGAATATGCGATCGATATTAAAAATGTATTGGATATCTATCATATTCACAGAAGTGATATAGAGGGCGGGATCGTTTCCTCGGTTGTTCCGCAGATCACGAATATTGTAAAGCTTGCAGTTGAAAAGATCCTCAAGAAAGAAGTGCTGGTAGTAGGAGCAGGGATTAAGACGGGACTCAATATCCGTATGGATAATCCGGCACAGCTTGGAAGTGATCTGGTTGTGAATGCAGTAGCCGGGATCGCAGAATATCCTGTACCGCTTCTGATCCTGGATCTTGGAACAGCCAATACAGTCAGTGTGATTGACAAAAATAAAAATTATATCGGAGGAATGATCTATCCGGGAATCGGAGTGTCACTGGATTCACTGACGGCTCGTGCATCCCAGCTTGGAGGGATTGGGATTGAAGCACCGGAGCATATCATAGGAAAGAATACGGTAGAATGCATGAAGAGTGGAATTATCTACAGCAGTGCCGCAGCGATCGATGGAATTATTGACAGACTGCAGGATGAGCTGGAAGGGGAGGCCACCGTGATTGCGACAGGCGGACTTGCGAAGAAGATTGTGCCGCATTGTAAGAGAGAGATTATTTTGGATGATGATCTGTTGTTGAAAGGACTGGCGGTTATTTACAGAAAGAACCGGAAAGTTCAAAAGAGTAGAGAAGAAAAGAGATAAATTATGAGAAACCCGCTGCGATGGAAGTTCCATGAAGCAGCGGGTTTCTTTGGAAGGTTTATTATGTAAAGACAAAAGTCGTGCTGACAAAATAATCTTTATAAATGATCAATGGATCAAAGTTGCCCTACAGGCGGTCGCCACGCTTGATATATCCCGGTTTTTCCGGTGCTGCGATGACACGCTTTCCACGGATCAGGCGGGCATGCTTGTCTATTACGAGATTTTCAACATGGACACCCTTTCCGATGACTACATCGGCATTGATGACACAATTCTTAACAATTGCTCCTTCTTTGATGATACAGCCACGTCCGATAACAGAATTTTCAATCGTACCCTCGATCAGGCAACCGTTGGAAATAACGGAAGATTTCACTTCACTTCCATCAAAGTACTGCGTCGGGCAGGAATCATTTGTACGGGTGTAGATCGGCCAGTTATCATCGAAAAGATCTGTTGCTTTCTTGAGGTTGATCAGTTCCATATTTGCCTCATAATAACTGTTGAAGTCAGTGATCGTAGCAAAGAATCCACGGTGAGAATAAGCACGAACATCCAGTTCTTCACATTCTTCACGTACGATATCAGCAAGTGTATACATGGAAGAAAGCTTATGAGCCTTCTGAACCAGTTCAAGGAACAGAGCTTTCTTCATTACATAAGTATCCATGAAGATATTTTTGCTCTTTGTATTTCCATGGTTCGGCTCAATGGAAAGAACTCCCTTCTGCTTGTTGATATCCAGTGCATGGCAATTCAGGAAATGATCCTTTGCATTATCTACGCTGTGATACATCAGTGTGATATCTGCACCTGATTCAATATGAGACTGAAGGAATGTATTATAATCTGCTGTATAGATCATATAACTTGGTGCAAGGACTACATATTCGGAATCAATCTCATCAAAGCAGTCAAAGTTCTCGATGTAAGCGGCAATATCTGTATTGTAGACATTGTTCTCTTCAATGGTCTCTGCAAAAAGAATGTTCAGCTTTCCACGCTTGGAGTTGATGTTGTAATGACGTCCTGTTCCGAGATGTTCTACGAGGGAACGAGGTTTTCTGCGGACGTAAACCTGCATTACATCAATCCCACTGTTACTCATATTAGAAATAGGAAAGTCGATCACGCGGTATCTTCCGAGGAAAGAAAAAGCTCCGATCGGACGATAATCCAGCATACCATTTACCTGTACGTCATTTCCTGCGAAATTAATAATTCCAAATGCTTTACTCATCTTACTCTTCCCCCTTTACACGTTTTGCAACCAGTTCGATATTCTCACTGTCTGCACTGCCGACTACGGCATTCTTTCCGATCTTTACCTTATCGGCAACAAGTGCACGGGTTACGACTGCACCTTCAGCTACTTCAACACCCGGCATCAGGACGCTGTCAATGACTTTTGCACCGGCAGCAACTTTTGCACCTGTAAAGAGAACTGAGTTCTTAACAGTTCCGTTGATGACACATCCCTGTGTGATGAAAGCTCTGTCAATATCAGCATCAGCACCGATAAACTGTGGAAGAGCAGTGACATCTTCTGTATAGATTTTCCAGGAAGAATCGTTCAGATCCAGTGCATTATTCTTGTTCAGAAGATCCATATTTGCCTCCCAGAGGGAGTCGATGGTTCCTACATCTTTCCAGTAGCCTTTGAATTTATAGGCGAAAAGCGTCTTTTCATCTGCGAGCATGGTCGGGATAATATCCTTACCGAAATCATGACTGGATTCAGGATTCTTCATATCAGCAAGAAGCATCTTGCGAAGAAGCTTCCAGTTAAAGATATAAATACCCATGGATGCAAGGTTACTCTTTGGTTTCTCAGGTTTTTCTTCAAATTCTACGATACGGCCTGTCTCATTTGTATTCATAATGCCAAAACGGCTGGCTTCTTTCATTGGTACTTCAATGACTGCAATCGTTGCATCAGCATGATTTGCTTTGTGGTACTCAAGCATTTTATCGTAATTCATTTTGTAAATATGATCTCCGGAAAGAATCAGGAGATACTCCGGAGAATAAGAATCGATAAAGTCGATATTCTGGGAGATCGCATCGGCAGTTCCTCTGTATACATCAAGTCCTGTATCTGCTTTCTCACGAGGAGGAAGTATGTAAACTCCACTATCCTTTGCATCGAGTCCCCATCTTCTTCCTGCAGCAGCATAGCTGTTGAGGAGAACAGATTCATACTGAGTGAGGACACCGACAATGTCAATACCACTATTTGCACAGTTGCTGAGCGGAAAGTCAATAATACGATATTTTCCACCATATGAAACGGCCGGTTTGGCCACTTTTTTTGTCAGGTCGTGAAGTCTTGTACCACGTCCTCCTGCTAAAATCATAGCCAACATGTTATCTTGTTTCATATAAAGCCCTCTCTTTCATAATACTTCCATTTCATTATACTATTTTTTGTGATAATTTACCATAAAGTAAGTAAAATTTTTAAAAAATTTAGTAAATGTTAAGATGATGCGATAAAGATATTAAAACACAGAAAATACGCAGAGCGAGTTCCTGCCAGGTTTTTATTATTTGGTCAGTACTTCGACGCCGTCTTCCTTTACCAGTACCATGTACTCGATCTGTGCGGAAAGACCGTCATCGATCGTATAGACTGTCCAGTCGTTATCCTCGTCCACAAAAAAGTCAGGACTGCCTTCGTTGATCATAGGCTCGATGGTAAACATCATACCCGGAACAAGGAGCATCTCACTTCCCTTTGGTGTAACGTAACTTACGAAAGGATCTTCGTGAAATTCAAGTCCGATCCCGTGACCACCGATCTCTTCTACAACGGAATAACCATTGGCCTGTGCGTGCGTATTGATGGCATCGGCAATGTCGCCCAGATGTCCCCATGGCTTTGCGGCTGCAAGTCCCCGCTGGACGCACTCTTCCGTAACACGTACAAGACGCTCGGCACGCTCAGAGACATTTCCCATCTTGAACATCCGGGATGCATCTGAAAAATATCCATTTAAAATAGTAGAAACATCTACATTAATAATATCTCCGTCCTGGATCATGATATTTTCATCCGGGATTCCGTGACAGATCTCATTATTCAGTGAGGTGCATACGCTTTTCGGAAAGCCCTGATAATTCAGAGGTGCCGGGATTCCTCCATGCTCCGTTGTGAAACGGTAGACAATTTCATCAATCTCAGCGGTACTCATTCCGATACGGATGTGCTTTGCTACTTCATCGAGAACCGCTGTGTTAAGATCAGCACTTTTGCGGATCATTTCGATCTGTGCAGGGGTCTTGAGGATCGCTCTTGATGGGACGATCTCCCCGCGGTCTGCGTGAAGCTGTATTTTTTCATCGATGGGCATATGGCATTTTTTGTATTTTTTGCCACTGCCGCACCAGCATGGTTCGTTTCTTTCCATGATAGGATCTCCTCTTTCTTTTTGTTGTGGTCTGTTAAATGAGTTAGTTGCGGTTTACTCTCACAATCTATATCATACCAAGAAGTTGGAAAAATGTATACCCAATTTGACCTTTTTTCTGTCGGGAAGAAGAGAAGAAGTATGACATTTTTCGACAGAAAAGTTATATAATACTTGCCCTGAAGAGGAAAATATAGTACCATTTAGATTTAGAATGGGAAGGAGAAAATCATATGTGGTATTGGATTGTAATGGCAGTACTGGTGATCGGATGTATTGCATTACTGAGCGGAACATTTTTCAGTATAAAGAAAAATAAGGCAGAGGAGGCTGCGGAGCGGGCAGAAGCCAGAAAGAAAAAGCGGAAGAGCCAGGGAAATGCAGAAGAAGCACAGCAGCCGGGAGAGAGACGGAAAAGAGCAGATGGTGGACGGCAGAGCAGCCAGGGTGCAGAGAACGGGCGGCAGCAGGATGCACAGGCACGTCGGGAAGAAGCACGCAGGGTGCAGGCAGAGCAGAGAAAAGAGCGGAAAAAACGCCGCCAGTGGAAAGTAATCCTGGAAGACCTGGATTCGTGGACAAAGTACAGTTTTATTTTTTACAGTAATATTGGGATCGGAAGAGCAGAGTCGGGACAGGGCTATGAAAGATATCTTTCATTATCAGAAGATGGAAGAGTATCCAAGAAGCATTGTGTGATCGTTCACAGAGGCGATAAGTTATATCTGAAAGATGAAGGATCAAGGAACGGAACTTATCTGAACGGGGAAGCGGTGACAAGGCCGGTTGTTCTTCAGAAGGATGATGTGATCGGGCTTGGCGGAACCAGACTTGAGATATTGAATATTTTACGGGAGAGCGAATAAGGCTCTCCCCTTTTTATTTCCTTTGACACGTTACTGAAGCGTAGAACATTCCGTCCCCGGATTCAAGTCTGCATACACCGTGGTATTTTTCTGTGATGATTTTCACTGATTGCGTGCCGAGTCCATGTCCCTTATGTTTGGTCGAGATGAAGTCACTGTCACCGGTATATCTGAGTGAACCGGTGAAAGTGTTGTCTACCGCCCCGCTGGCATAAAAGAACGTTTGGCTGTATTCTGCATATAGTGAAATATAATGTCAGACCGGGAGTGAATGAAATGAATCAGAAACTGCCTTATTATATGGCTTATCCAATGCCGCTTGCTTATGATGATGAACGGGTGGAGAGAATGGATCTGGAGTATATGAAGAGTCTTTATCCGGCTCTTGCAAAGAGGATTCTTCCTTATATAGAAGAGGAGTGTGACCGGATGGAATATGGGAACAGTGTCATCTATGATGAGTATCCGGACCGGCTGCAATTACAGCTGATGTGCGGAAGAATTTATGAAAATGTAAGAAAAAATGAGGAAAGATATCTTGAAATTGAAAAAAATGCACAGTTGAAAGATATGATCGAGCTTATGTTATATCAGGAATTGTACAATCAAAGATGCCGGAATCGCAGGACACGGAATCAATTTTATATAAACGGCAGTTTTTAGACCGTTTAAACGGAGGATCAGCCGGGCGGTATACTTGTATGAAATATGAATTATGTGCTATAATCCGCTTATATTATAGATGCCAGGGTCAAAAGGTCTAAATCCACATGAGCTTGCTCATAAGTGGATGAAAGGCCTTGGGACCCGCCCCAATATGAGCCTAAAAGTGGGATGACAATCCCACGATATGCGAATAATTGGGAGGATTGTGGGAGTGCAAAGCACGGAACAATCCGTAGGCATCATAGTTGGGGGCTTTTGACCCCAACATCATATTATAGATAACAGTCCTGAAAAGGAAGAGCGTGACCGGGAGGAAGGGACAGAATACATATGAAAGAAAATCTTATATTTATCGGGATGCCGGCTGTAGGAAAAAGTACGGTCGGTATTGTAGTTGCCAAGAGGCTTGGAATGAACTTTATTGATTCAGACCTTCTGATACAGGAACAGGAAGGAAAGCTGCTCCGGGAGATCATTGCAGAGGTGGGAGATGATGGATTCCTTAAGATTGAGAATCAGGTCAACCGGGATATTCAGTGTGAGCATGCGGTGATCTCACCGGGCGGAAGTGTCATTTACTGTGAAGAAGCGATGGAACATTTTAAAGAGATCGGAAAGATTGTATATCTGAAGGCTTCTTATCAGACAATAAAGAAGAGGATCAGAAATCCGAAAAAAAGAGGGGTCGTGCTGAAAGAAGGACAGACATTGAAAAATCTGTATGATGAACGCGTGGGCTATTTTGAAAAGTATGCGGATATCACGATTGATGAGGATGGCTGTCAGATCGAAGAGACGATCGATAATGTGATCCGGGCAGTTGAGGGAGAAGCCTGAAAAGCAGCGGGAATGATGCACCGGAAAAAAGGGATTCCATAAAGCACGATTTTGTGGTATAATTATATATGGAATAGACCGTTAAGAGTTCCTGATATATATTTGCAGTGAACGATGGCACCCGTCTTGAGGGGGCGGGCAGCAGGGACTTGGGGAATGCGGCAGCAGGCTGTGGACGGTATGCATTGACTTATGGGGAGATAATAAAATAAGATTATTGAGGTGTGAAATGGAACAATATATCATAAAAGGCGGGAATCCGCTGGTAGGGGAAGTTGAGATTGGTGGTGCCAAGAATGCCGCTTTAGGTATCCTTGCAGCAGCGATCATGGCAGATGAGCCGGTATTGATCGAGAACCTTCCGGATGTGAATGATATTAACGTGATGCTGGAAGCCATCGAAGGGATCGGGGCTATGGTTCAGCGTATTGACAGGCATACGGTGAAGATTAACGGAAGCACGATCGGAGATTTTAGCATTGATTATGATTATATAAAGAAGATAAGAGCATCCTATTACCTTCTGGGAGCATTGCTGGGCAAGTATAAGAGAGCGGAAGTGGCACTTCCGGGAGGCTGTAATATCGGAAGCAGACCCATCGACCAGCATCTGAAAGGTTTCCGGGCTTTAGGGGCAGATGTAGATATTGAGTACGGAAAGATCGTTGCAGAGGCAGAGCATCTGAAAGGAACGCATCTGTATTTCGATGTGGTAACGGTTGGAGCTACGATCAATGTGATGATGGCAGCAGCAATGGCTGATGGTATCACGATCATGGAGAATGTTGCAAAAGAGCCTCATGTAGTAGATGTGGCGAACTTCCTGAACAGTATGGGAGCGAATATCAGAGGAGCAGGAACGGACGTGATCAAGATCCGTGGAGTGAAGTCACTTCATAAAGCGGAGTATTCTATCATCCCGGATCAGATTGAGGCAGGCACATTTATGTTTGCTGCAGCAGCGACCCGTGGAGATGTGACGGTTCTGAATGTGATCCCGAAGCATCTTGATGCAACCATTTCAAAGCTGATCGATATCGGTTGTGAAGTGGAAGAGTTTGATGATGCAGTCCGCGTAGTGGCAAAAGGCAGATTGAAGAGTACGCAGGTGAAGACACTTCCATATCCGGGGTATCCTACAGATATGCAGCCGCAGATCGGTGTAGTACTTGCACTTGCAAGTGGAACAAGTACGATCACAGAGAGTATTTTTGAGAACCGCTTTAAGTATCTTGATGAGCTTGCACGTATGGGAGCGAATATCAAGGTAGAAGGAAATTCTGCTACGATCGAGGGCGTGGAGAAGTTTTCAGCAGCCAGAGTCAGTGCACCGGATCTTCGTGCAGGGGCAGCATTATGTATTGCCGGACTTGCAACAGACGGTATTACGATCGTGGATGATATTGTTTATATCCAGCGTGGATATGAGAGATTTGAAGAAAAACTGAGAAGTCTCGGTGGGATCATCGAGAAAGTATCCAGTGAAAAAGAGATACAGAAGTTTCGCCTTAAGGTAGGGTGAAGAAAGAAGCAGTCGTTTCCGAGCAGGAACGGCTGCTTTTTAAGTGCAGAAGTATGTGTGAGAAGTTTTCGGTGGCAGATTCTCTGTATGGTGAAACCGGTGTACGAAAAAAATGGTTTAAAAAAACATATAAAACATAGTTGACAGATAGGTATTCGCAGTGTATAATGCAACTCATAAAACATACCAACCAAGTAGGAAAAAGAAAGAGAGGATATATATTATGGCGGCTATTTATAAAGGAACTTTAGGACTGATCGGAAATACACCGCTCGTTGAGCCGGTGAACCTTGAAAAAGAGCTGGGACTGGAAGCTACGATTCTTGTTAAGCTTGAGTATCTCAATCCGGCTGGAAGCGTAAAGGATCGTGTAGCAAAAGCCATGATCGAAGACGCAGAAGAAAAAGGACTTTTAAAAGAAGGTTCAGTTATCATTGAGCCAACATCAGGAAATACAGGAATCGGTCTTGCATCGATCGCAGCGGCAAAAGGATACAGAATCATCCTTACCATGCCTGAGACGATGAGCGTTGAGAGAAGAAATATCCTGAAAGCATACGGAGCAGAGATCGTTCTGACAGAAGGAGCAAAAGGAATGAAGGGAGCGATCGCAAAAGCGGAGGAGCTTGCAAAGGAAATCCCGAACAGCTTTATCCCGGGACAGTTCGTAAACCCGGCAAATCCGAAGATGCACAGAGAGACAACCGGACCGGAGATCTGGAACGATACAGACGGAAAGGTAGACATCTTTATCGCAGGAGTCGGAACAGGCGGAACACTGACAGGTGTTGGTGAATATCTGAAGTCTCAGAACCCGGATGTGAAAATTGTAGCACTTGAGCCTGCATCTTCACCGGTTCTTTCCGAAGGAAAAGCCGGAGCACATAAGATCCAGGGAATCGGAGCAGGATTTGTACCGGATGTACTGAATACAAAGGTTTACGATGAAGTATATAAAGCAGATAACGAAGAAGGATTTGCAACAGCGAAACTTCTGGCAAAGCATGAAGGAATCCTCGTAGGTATTTCTTCAGGAGCAGCTCTTTCAGGAGCAATCGCACTTGCAAAGAGACCGGAGAACAAAGGTAAGACCATCGTAGCCCTGCTGCCGGACAGCGGAGACAGATACTACTCTACACCACTCTTCACAGAGTAAGTGATACGAAGATTGTTACAGGATATTGATTATAAAAGAAACCTTATAACAGACAAAATAAAAAGATAAAAGGAGAACAGACCGATGGCAAAATTAGAGAGAAAAGACAGAAAATTCAAATTTGAAACATTACAGCTTCACGTAGGACAGGAGCAGCCGGATCCGGTAACTGATGCAAGAGCAGTACCGATCTATCAGACCTCCTCTTATGTATTCCGTAACAGCCAGCACGCAGCAGACCGTTTCGGACTGAGAGATGCAGGAAATATTTACGGACGTCTGACAAACCCGACAGAGGATGTATTTGAGAAGAGAATTGCAGCACTGGAAGGTGGTTCGGCAGCACTTGCAGTTGCATCAGGAGCAGCAGCTATCACATATACAATCGAGAATCTGGCTCAGCAGGGAGATCATATCGTATCTGCAAAGAACATTTACGGAGGATCTTTCAACCTTCTTGAGCATACACTTCCGAACTACGGAATTACAACAACATTTGTAGACATTTTCAATCTGGAAGAAGTTGAGAATGCAATTCAGGAAAATACAAAAGCAGTTTACATCGAGACTCTTGGAAATCCAAACTCTGATGTAGTTGATATTGAAGCAATTGCCAATATCGCACATAAGCATAAAATTCCGCTTGTTGTAGATAATACATTTGCAACACCTTATCTTGTAAGACCAATCGAGTACGGTGCAGATATCGTTGTCCACTCCGCTACAAAGTTCATCGGAGGACACGGAACAACCATCGGTGGAGTGATCGTTGAAGGTGGAAAATTTGACTGGGAAACTTCAGGAAGATTCCCGTCACTGACAGAGCCTAATCCGAGCTACCATGGAATCAGTTTCACAAAGGCCTGCGGACCGGCTGCATTTGTTACAAAGATCAGAGCAATCCTCTTAAGAGATACAGGAGCTACGATTTCACCGATCAGCTCATTTATCTTCCTGCAGGGACTTGAGACACTTTCCCTTCGTGTAGAGCGTCATGTAGAGAATGCACTGAAAGTTGTAGAGTATCTGAACAATCATCCACAGGTAGAGAGAGTCCATCATCCATCTGTAGATCCGGATCCGAAGCAGCAGGAACTTTACAAAAAATATTTCCCGAATGGCGGTGGATCAATCTTTACATTCGAGATCAAGGGAGATGCAGCAAAGGCTCAGGAGTTTATCGACAATCTGGAGCTGTTCTCACTGCTTGCCAATGTAGCTGACGTGAAGTCACTTGTTATCCATCCGGCAACAACAACTCACAGCCAGTGCACAGAGGAAGAGCTTCTGGATCAGGGAATTAAACCAAATACGATCCGTCTTTCTATCGGTACTGAAAATATTGATGATATCATTCAGGATCTGGATGAGGCATTTAAGGCAATTCAGTAAAAATGAAGGCATAAACTGAGAAATGATCCGGCGGGAGTTATACTCCCGCCGTTTATCTTAAGAGCAACAAAATTGAGTGAAAGAGGGCAAAAAATGAAATTATCGAAAAAAAGCAGATATGGACTGCGTGCATTGATCGATCTTGCCGTAAATTCAAGAACCGAGCAGGTTTCACTTGGAAGTATCGCACAGAGAAATGATATTTCGGCACAGTACCTGGAGCATGTATTTTCGGGACTCCGTAAAGCACATATTGTGAAAAGTATCAAGGGGTCACAGGGCGGTTATTTTCTGGAAAAAGCACCGGAACTGATCACGGTGGCTGAGATTGTGGAAGCACTGGAAGGCAGTTACTATCTTGAAGACGAAGAAGGCGATATGTCAGGTCTCCGGGGAGATCAGGAGGCGATCCAGCATTTGATCATAGACAGGATTAATGAGAAGAACCGGGAAATCCTTGAAGATATTACACTGAAAGATCTCGTGGAAGCATTTGAGGGGTATCAGGATTCCGTAGAGGGAATGTATTACATCTGATGAAGATGGTGGAACAAATAAGCAGGCAGAGGAAGTTCCTGCAGGACGATGGAGGCAGTGAAAATGGCAGAAGAATATAAATTTGAGACACGATGTATTCACGGAAACGGAGGCCTTGTGGAGGGACATCCTTACGGGGCAGTCTCTGTTCCGATTTTTCAGACGGCAACATTTGCACATCCGGGAATTGGAAGAAGTACCGGATACGACTACAGCCGTGAGAGCAATCCGACAAGGCATGAGCTTGAAAGTGTGATGTCGACATTGGAAGAAGCGGATGACAGCATTGCCTGCACAAGTGGAATGGCAGCGATTGGATTATGTCTGGAATTATTTGAAGAAGGATCTCATATCCTCTGCACAGAAGACCTGTATGGCGGAACGGTGAGAATGTTTGAGAGTATCGGTGGAAAAAGAGGTGTGACCTTTTCCTATGTAGATACTTCAGATATAGAACTGGTGCGTAAAAGTATCAGAAAAGAAACAAAAGCACTTTATATTGAAACTCCGAGTAACCCGACGATGAAGGTGACAGATTTTGCGGCAATGAGAGAAATTGCAGATGAATATGGGTTATTGATCATTGCAGATAATACATTTCTGACACCATATTTTCAGAAACCGCTGACTCTGGGGGCAGATCTGGTTGTCCACAGCGGTACAAAATTTCTGGGAGGACATAATGATGTCCTTGCAGGCTTTGTATGTATCAAAGGGAAAGGACTTTCTGAAAAGTTTCGGTATACATACAAGACGGTGGGATGTTGTCTGCCGCCATTTGACAGTTTCCTGGTACTGCGTGGGATCAAGACTTTGTCTGTCAGACTGGAGCGTCAGCAGGAAAATGCAAAGAAGATCGCACTGTGGCTGAAAGACCGCCCGGAAGTGAAAGCAGTTTATTATACGGGACTTCCGGAACATCCGGGGTATGAGATCAACCAGAAGCAGGCAAGCGGCTGTGGAAGTATGATCTCATTTAAAGTAGATTCAGAAAAGCGTGCGAGAAAACTTCTTGAGAGTGTAAAGCTGATCTCCTATGCGGAAAGCCTGGGCGGAGTAGAGTCCCTGATCACGTATCCGATGCTTCAGACGCATGGGGATGTGCCGGTTGAGACAAGAGAACGGCTGGGGATCACGGAAGACTTTCTGAGAATGTCAGTGGGAATTGAAAATGCAGAAGATCTGATCGCAGATCTGGAACAGGCACTGGCAGAGTGATGTGATGAATTGCAGGAACAGAAAAGAACGACAAATTGCAGGAAAGAGTGACAAAAAGCATAACAGGGAAAGCTGACGAAAGAACAGCAAGGTAAGAGACAGAAAGTGAGAAGAACATGAGTGAAAGAAATCTGAATTTTGAACAGGGCGTGGACCGAAAGGGAACACGTTGCCTGAAATATGATTTTGCGGTGCAGAGAGGAAGAAGTGCAGATATCCTTCCGCTATGGGTTGCAGATATGGATTTTAAGACAAGTTCCTATATTCAGGATGCACTGCTGCGTCAGGCAGAGCATGGTGTATATGGCTATACAGAGGCAGATGAAACATATTTTGATGCAGTACGATCCTGGATGGAACGTCGTCACGGCTGGAAGATCGAACCGGAATGGCTGCTCAAGACACCGGGAGTTGTCTTTGCACTTGCAATGGCAGTGAAGGCATATACAGAACCGGGAGACTATGTGCTGATCCAGGAACCGGTTTATTATCCGTTCCGGGAAGTAATCGAGTCCAATGACAGAGAAGTTGCAAATAATGTACTGTATCAGGATGAGAATGGAAGTTATAAGATTGATTTTGAAGATTTTGAACGGCAGATCGTTGAAAAGAGGATTCGACTGTTTCTCCTGTGCAGTCCGCACAATCCGGTCAGCCGTGTATGGACACGGGAAGAACTGGAAAAGCTGGGAGATATCTGCAAGAAGCATGGAGTGATCGTGGTCAGCGATGAGATCCATGCAGATTTCGTATTTGAAGGGAAGCACCAGGTTTTTGCAGATCTGAAGCCGGAATACAAAGACTTTACAGTTATCTGCACATCTCCTGGAAAGACATTTAATATCGCAGGGTTACAGGCATCCAATATCCTGATCCCGAATGAAGCACTCCGGGAGGCATTTGCAAAGCAGATCACAGCAGCCGGTTACAGTCAGATTTCCGCACCGGGGATCGAGGCGGTGATCGCAGCCTATGCACAGGGAGAAGAATGGTATCAGGAAATGAAAAAGTATGTGGGAGAGAATATCATATTCCTGCATGAATGGATGGAAGAGCATATTCCGCAGATCAAAGTGACCAGGACGGAGGGGACTTACCTGGTGTGGATGGATTTTCGGGGATTGGGAATTGCAGAGGAAAACCTGAAAGATTTTGTGGAAAACCGGGCAGGATTATGGCTCGACGGTGGAAAAATGTTCGGAGAGTCAGGAAGCGGATTCCAGAGGATCAATGTGGCATGCCCCAGAAAGACGCTGGAAAAGGCTCTGACACAACTGGAAACTGCAGTGAAAAATCTTTAAGATAAATGTAAACTAAACACAAGAAATGGTTGACAATCTAAAACGGTACTTTTATACTAGAATACCAGTGGGAGCGTGCAGTACGAGGCAATCTGTGAATCTTACAGTTGAGACTTTTCACCGCTCACATCATACTAAATGAAAGAAGGTACAGTAAACAATGCCAGATACATCCATGATCCATACATTATTAGCAGACTGGGACGAGGAGCGTTCCTTGAGCAGAGAGGAAGCTGTAGAGATCCTTGATCTTCCGAAAGAAGAGATGGAAGACCTGATTTCCTGTGCGTATGCATTGAGAACAAAATATAAAGGGAAAAAGGTCAGCGTACAGTTGCTGACAAATGTGCGTAGCGGAAACTGTTCACAGAACTGTGCCTACTGTGCTCAGTCCTGTGAGTCGCATGCACCGATCGAGAAGTACCGCCGGGTATCGGATGAGAAATTATACGGAGATAATGATCTGGTGGATGAAAAGAACCTTGCAAGGCACTGCATTGGTCTGAGCGGAATCAAGTTTACGGATGCAGAGATTGAGGACCTGGCAGAACGCATTCGTATTATGAAGAAAAAGAATACGCAGATCTGCTGTTCCATCGGATTCCTGACCGAAAAGCAGGCGAAGATGCTGAAAGAAGCAGGATTGGATCGGATCAACCATAATCTGAACAGCAGCCGTTCTTTCTATCCTGAGATCTGTTCCACGCACACATATGACCAGCGGGTCAATAATATTAAAATGCTGCAGGGGCTGGGATTTGAGATCTGCAGCGGTGGAATTATCGGTATGGGAGAGAGCAAAGAAGATGTAGTAGATATGCTGATGGATCTGAAAGCAATTTCCCCTGAGTCCGTTCCGATCAATTTCCTTCTTCCGATTCCTGGGACAAGACTTGCAGACCGTGATATTTCAGGACTGACACCGGAATATTGCATGAAGGTACTCTGCCTGGCAAGACTGATGATCCCGAAGTCAGATATCCGTTGTGCTGCGGGAAGAGAAGTTTATTTTAAAGGGATTGAGCCGGAATTATTCAAGGTTGTTGATTCTATTTTTGCATCAGGTTATCTGACAGCAGGTGGTCAGGGAATTGACGACACGATGAAGATGATCCGGGATGCAGGATTTACAGGTGAGATTGAATCTACGGATGAATAAAAACCTGAACAGGAGCGTGTGAAGAAACGAATGTTTTTTCACACGCCTTTTTCTTCTTTGCTTGCCTGTCCCTGTCCAACGTGCTAGTATGATAGAGAGTTTTATTATGATAAGGAGTGTATCTGAAAGAAATGAGAAAAATTCATATAGATGAAGAAGGGTGGGCGGCACGAAAGCTCCGGCTCAGTACGATGCAGATCGTTGCACTCGGATTTATGGGGATTATCCTTGCGGGCGGGCTTTTGTTATGGCAGCCATTTTCAAACCGGCAGCCAATTTCGTTTCTGGATGCTCTGTTCACTGCGGTTACGTGCGTCTGTGTGACCGGACTGGTGACGGTTGTACCGGCAACGCAGTTTACACTGATCGGCAAAGGGATCATGCTGGTGCTTATTCAGATCGGAGGACTGGGCGTGATCGCCTGTACATCGGCATTTTTTCTGTTGCTTAGGAAAAAGATCAGTTTCAGGGGAAGGCAGATGATCAGTCAGTCTTACGGACTGGATACGATGTCCGGGATGGTGAAGTTTATTATCCGGGTTCTGAAAGGGACGTTTACGGTGGAGGCGATCGGTGCCGTCTTTTATTCCATCCGGTTTGTACAGGATTATGGTGTGGTAAAAGGCGTCGGATACGGAATCTTCCATTCAGTGTCTGCATTCTGTAATGCGGGAGTGGATCTGCTGGGAAGCAACAGCCTGATCGGGTATGCGGGTTCACCTTTGATTAATTTTACAACGATTCTTCTGATCGTCGTATCAGGACTGGGATTTCCGGTGTGGTATGATATTCTTGGAAATATAAAAAAAGCAGTCCGGGAACGGGGAACAAGACCGTTAAAATGGCTGTTTACAAGGCTGGAACTGCAGAGCAAAGTGGTGCTGGTCATGACCGGGTCTCTGATCTTATTTGGAACGGTATTATTCTTTTTACTGGAATATTCCAACCCGGCAACCATGGGAGAATTTTCAGTTACGAAGAAGCTGATGGCATCTCTGTTCCAGTCGGTGACGACAAGAACCGCGGGATTTGCAGCGGTCTCTCAGTCTGCACTGCGGCCGGGTTCAAGGCTCCTTGGATGTCTGTTAATGTTTATTGGCGGATCTCCGACAGGAACGGCAGGCGGTATCAAGACGACTACGGCAGCCATGCTGGTTCTCACAGTGATCTCGGTACTGCGGGGCAGAAAGGATACGGAATGTTTTAACCGTAAGATCGATGAAACGGTGGTACGGTCAGGCATTACGATCTCACTGGTTACCTTTTTCTTCTGGATGTCAGGAGTGACGGTGCTTACGATCTTAGAACCGGGACAGGATTTCCTGAATCTGATGTACGAGGTGACTTCAGCGATGGCAACCGTAGGGTTGACAGCCGACCTGACACCGTCTCTGTGCAGGGCGAGTCATGTCGTGCTGATGATCCTGATGTATATCGGACGGATCGGACCGGTGACGATGGCACTTGTATTTGCCGGAAGGGCGGAGAGAACGACACATTTCCGTTCTCTCCCGGAAGGAAGAATTATGATTGGATAAGGGGAAAGATATGAATAAGCAATTTGCAGTACTTGGTTTGGGAAGTTTTGGAAGAAGCGTAGCATTGTCATTGGAAAAAATGGGGTGCGATGTCATGGTAGTCGATGATTCTTATGAGAAGATCCAGGAAATTTCAGATAAGGTTTCTTATGCAATGAAGGCAGACGTAACGGATAAGGATGCTCTGCAGGCTCTGGGAGCAAGAAATCTGGACGGGGCTGTTGTGGCAGTTTCAGAACATCCTGAAGCTAATATTATGGCAACACTTCTTTGCAAAGAGATGGGGATTCCACTGGTTGTTGCAAAGGCGAAAGATAAACTTCAGGGAACGATCCTGGAAAAAGTAGGAGCGGATTCTGTCGTATATCCTGAGATCGAGATGGGCAGCCGGATTGCCAAAAGCATGGTAGCAAATGAATTTGTGGACTGGATCGAGCTTTCCAATGACTACAGCATCGTGGAGATAGCCGTACCACGCAGATGGGAAGGAAAAAGTCTTGCAGAGCTGGATGTGCGTAAGAAGTACGGGATCACGGTAGTCGGAGTCATGCGGGGTGAAAAAATGGATATTTCTTTTGATCCGCAGACACCACTGCCGGGAAATGCGATCCTGGTTCTGATCGGAGCAAATAAAATCCTGGAAAAGATCAAGATAGAAGAAAAGTAGAGGAACGGACAATGATTACAAGTACGTCAAATGCACAGATCAAGGAGCTGGCGAAGCTTCAGAAGAAAAGCAGATTAAGAGATGAAAGGCGGATCTTTCTTGTGGAAGGCCCGAGGATGGTGGAAGAAATCCCGAAAGAGCGGATTGAACGGCTGTATATATCGGAGAGCTTTGAACGCAAAAATCCTGCATATATCAGGGAGTTGGGAGTGCCTGCAGAAGTTCTTTCAGATACAGTATTTTCTTATGTATCGGATACGAAAAATCCACAGGGAATTTTAGCGGTCGTAAAAAGACTGGAGTATACGATGGAAGACGTACTCGGAAAAAGTGCGTCAAAGTGTGAAGAGAAATCCGGGGAAAAGGAGAAGAATCCGGAGAACCATCAGATCAGAGTTCCGCACGTGATCGTGCTGGACAACCTGCAGGATCCGGGAAATCTGGGAACGATCTTTCGTACCGCTGAGGCAGCCGGGGCAACGGGAATCCTGCTGAGCAGTGACAGTGTGGATGTCTACAATCCCAAGGTGATCCGTTCGACCATGGGAGCTGTCTTCAGGATGCCGTTTTTCTATGTAAAAGATCTTCCGGCAGCAGTGAAAAGTCTGAGCAGTCAGGGAATCAGAACGTATGCGGCACATCTGAACGGAAAAAATGTTTATGATGAGGAAGATTATACCGAAGGCTGTGCATTCCTGATTGGAAATGAAGGAAATGGGTTAAGAGATGAAGTGTCAGAATGTGCAGACTGTCTGATCCGGATTCCAATGTGCGGGAAAGCAGAGTCGCTGAATGCAGCGGTGGCGGCAGCGGTTCTGATGTTCGAGGCAGGAAGGCAGAGAAGAAAATAAGGCACTGGCGGCAGTATAGAGAGGAAAGTAAGGCGGTTGGAGGCAGTGTTGCATTTGAGTGCATTTTTGTAGTATACTAGCGTCAGTGGACCGAGGTGAAAAGAATGAAGCTTTTACTTGACCGGAAGAAAGAATATGGAGTTGTGCTGGACGGTGGCGGTGCAAGAGGTGCGTATCAGATCGGTGCGTGGAAGGCACTGAAAGAAGCCGGGATTCGGATCCATGCAGTGGCGGGAACATCCGTAGGAGCATTGAATGGTGCTTTGATCTGTATGGATGATCTGAAAAAGGCACAGGACATCTGGAAGAGCATGACATTTTCAAAGGTCATGAATGTAGATGACGGCTGGATGGAAGGGCTTTTTGAGAGAGAGCATAAAGTGAAGGATGTACTTTCGCAGATCTGGTCGGTCGTGACTGCAGGCGGGATCGATGTGACACCGCTGAAAGAGCTGATCCATGAGCTGATCGATGAAGAAAAGATCAGGCAGTCAGGGAAAGAGTTTTATCTGCTCACGTTTTCACTGACCGATTTTAAAGAACTGGACTTAGGGCTTGAGGATATTCCTGAGGGAAGACTGGAAGATTTTCTCCTTGCAAGTGCTTATCTTTTAGGTTTTAAGAATGAGAAAATGGGTGGAAAGCGATACATTGACGGTGGCGTGGTGAACAATGTGCCGCTTGGTTCGCTCGTAAAGCGGGGCTGTAAGGATATTATTGAGATACGGATTTATGGACCGGGGCGTGAGCCGAGGGTAAAGCTGCCCGAGGACGCACAGATCTACCGGATCGGACCGAGAGTCCGGCTGGGAAGTATTCTTGAGTTTGACGGCAGGAAAAGCCGGCAGAATATGAAGATTGGCTATTATGATGCAAAAAGGATGCTGTATGGACTGGAAGGTCTGATCTATTATATCGATCAGGATCATGCAGAAGTCTGGTATGAGAACCGGATGAAGCATCTTTCGGAGATAGAAAAGGCAGAGCTGGGACTGGTTCTGAAGCTGAAACCGGGAGTTTCGGATAAGCTGTTGTATCTTGCCATGCTGGAGGCAGGAGCAAAGCTGATGAAAGTTCCGAAGTATCATATTTATACAGTGGATGAACTGAGGGAACAGGTGGCAAAGAGATATGAAGAGCAGGCAGATCAGACAGAGCTGCCAGGATTCATGCATACATTGATACGAATAGAAAGGGACAGTAAGATGAATTTAAAAGGAAGGAATTTTTTGACACTGAAAGACTTTACACCGGAAGAGATCACATATCTGATCGATCTGGCAGCAGATCTGAAAGAGAAGAAGAAAAAGGGAATTCCGGTGGATCATTACCGTGGAAAGAATGTAGCCCTGATCTTTGAGAAGACCAGTACAAGAACCCGCTGTGCATTTGAAGTGGCAGCACATGATATGGGAATGGGAACGACCTATCTTGATCCGTCAGGTTCTCAGATCGGTAAAAAGGAAAGCATTGAGGATACTGCCAGAGTTCTGGGAAGAATGTTCGACGGAATCGAGTATCGTGGATATGGTCAGGAGATTGTAGAAGATCTTGCAAAGTATGCCGGTGTTCCAGTGTGGAATGGTCTGACCAACGAGTACCATCCGACGCAGATGCTTGCAGATATGCTGACTATCCGCGAGAATTTCGGAGAACTGAAAGGACTGAAGCTGGTCTATATGGGTGATGCAAGATACAATATGGGTAATTCCCTGATGATCGCCTGCTCCAAGCTGGGAATGGATTTCGTTGCATGTACGACAAAAGAATATTTCCCGAACGAAGAGCTGGTAGCGACCTGCCGAGGTTATGCGCAAGAATCCGGTGCAAGGATCACTCTGACTGAGGATGTAAAGGAAGGCACAAAGGATGCAGATATTATTTATACAGATGTATGGGTATCCATGGGTGAGCCGGATGAAGTATGGGAGAAGAGGATTAAAGAATTATCTCCTTATAAAGTGACAAAAGAAGTGATGGCAAATGCGAAGGAAAGTGCGATCTTCCTGCATTGTCTGCCGGCATTCCATGACCTGAAGACGAAGATCGGTGCAGCAATGTATGAGAAATTCGGCGTTAAGGATATGGAAGTAACGGATGAAGTATTTGAGTCTGCACAGTCTAAGGTATTTGATGAGGCAGAGAACAGAATGCATACGATCAAGGCAGTGATGGTTGCTACGTTGGGAGAATTTTAAAATTCGGATAGAATGGATCATAATGTGCCTGACACTTATGTGGTGTCAGGCACATTTGAATAAGGAATAGCGAATCTTTGTTGAAAAAAGCAGATGGTCTGTGAGGAAGTAAAAATGAAAGCACAAATCTTAAAAATGCTCCGGGAGGCAGACGGATATATTTCCGGTCAGCAGTTATGTGAAAAATTTGGAGTATCCAGGACGGCAGTATGGAAAGTGATCCGTCAGCTCCAGGAAGAAGGATATGAGGTAGAAGCGGTACGGAATAAGGGATACCGGATCATAGACAGCCCGGATGTGATGACGAAGGAAGAACTGGAAAGCCTGATGGATACAAAGTGGGCCGGGAAAAATATTGTTTATTATGATGAAGTCGATTCTACGAATCTGCGGATCAAGCAACTGGGAGATGAGGGAGCAGTGGAAGGCACTCTGGCAGTTGCTGACAGGCAGACAGCCGGAAGAGGCAGGCGGGGAAGGTCATGGGATTCACCGGCAGGAGAAAGTATTTCCATGTCGATCTTATTAAGACCGCAGATCACTCCGAACCAGGCTCCCATGCTGACGCTGGTTATGGCGTGCAGCGTGGCAGAGGGAATTATGGACTGCAAAGATGTGTGCGGAGAGCAGCAGATTCAGATCAAGTGGCCCAATGATATTATCATTCATGGTAAGAAACTGGTCGGAATCCTGACTGAGATGAGTACGCAGATCGATTATATCAATCATGTAACAGTCGGAGTAGGGATCAATGTCAATCTGACGGATTTCCCTGAGGAGATCCGGGAGCGTGCGACTTCCCTGCGGTTGGAGTGCGGACATAAGGTGAAAAGAGCCCCTCTGATCGCTGCCATTATGAAGCGACTGGAAGAGAATTATGCACTTTTCATGGAGACGGGAGATCTGTCACAACTGATGGAGAAGTACAGTGAACTGCTTGTAAATAAAGACCGGGATGTCATGATCCTTGGAGCGAAAGAGCAATATGTTGCCCATGCACTCGGAATTAACAAGACCGGTGAGCTGATCGTGCGGAAAGAAGACGGAACGATCGAAGAAGTCTATGCCGGCGAAGTCTCTGTGCGGGGCGTGTACGGATACGTGTAAAATGTAATGATCCGAAGAAAGCAGCAGGATACAGCAAAGGGACACAGTAAAAAGGAATGACGGGATACCGGACGGATATTCAAAGAAAAGGAGTAGCAGGAATGGATGAAGAAATGGTATTATGTGCGGCAAGTGCATATGAGAGAAAATTTTATCTGAACCCGGAATTTAATTCTCTTCCGGAAGAAGTGAAGCAGGAACTGCAGATCATGTGCGTGCTTTATACGGCAGATGTGGGTGGAATCCTGATGGTTGTCTATGATGAAAATGGAAATTTAGAGCTGAAGGTCGATCATAAAGAAGATGATTTTACTTTTGATGAGATCGGCAGTGTGCTGAAGATCAAGGAATTGCAGAAGACAAAAGAAGAGTTATTTGAATCACTGGAAATGTTCTATAAAGTATTTTATTTAGGAGAAGACAGCGATGATATTTGATACGCATGCACACTATGATGATGAGCAGTTTGATGCAGACCGGGAAGCACTTCTTTCAGGAATGAAAGCAGGCGGTGTGGGGATGATCGTAGATGCAGCAGCAACCGTTGCATCCTGGGATAAGATTCTCGAACTGACAGAAAAATATCCGTTTCTCTATGGATCGGTGGGGGTTCACCCGGACGAAGTGGGTGACTTAAATGAAGAGAATTTTGCGAGAATGTCTGAACTTGCCGACAGAAAAAAAATCGTTGCCATCGGAGAGATCGGACTGGATTATTACTGGGATAAAGAAGGACATGATCTTCAGAAATACTGGTTTATCCGGCAGCTGGAACTGGCAGGGGAAAAGAAGTTACCGGTTATGATCCACAGCCGGGAGGCGGCAGCAGATACAATGGAGATCATGAAAAAGTACGGCAAAGATCGAAACGGAGTGATCCACTGCTATTCCTATTCACCGGAGATGGCACAGGAGTATGTGAAAATGGGTTACTTTATCGGAGTCGGTGGTGTGGTAACTTTTAAGAATGCAAAGAAACTAAAAGAAACCGTACAGGAGATCCCGTTAGAATCCATTGTGCTTGAGACGGACTGCCCATATCTTGCCCCGGAACCATTTCGTGGCAAAAGAAACTGTTCGCTTTACATTTCCTATGTGGCAGAGAAAATTGCAGAATTGAAAGGGATCTCTGCGGAGGAAGTCATCCGGCAGACAGAGGAAAATGCAAAGCAGCTTTATCAGATCGATGAAAGCAGGCTGCTGAAAGAGCAGGTCATTGAATAAAGGAGAGAACATGAAAGAGCCAACTCTTGGAAATCCGCAGAATACAATCGAAGTTCTGCAAAAATATAATTTTGTATTTCAGAAAAAATTCGGACAGAATTTTCTGATCGATACGCATGTACTGGATAAGATCATCGGTTCAGCAGAAATCACAAAAGATGATGTTGTGCTGGAGATCGGTCCCGGAATCGGAACGATGACCCAGTACCTTGCCTGTGCGGCAAAAAAGGTGATCGCAGTAGAGATAGATAAGGCACTGATCCCGATTCTGGAGGATACCCTTTCAGAGTATGAAAATGTGCGGGTCATCAATCATGATGTACTGAAAGTCGATATCGCAAAACTGGCAGAGGAAGAAAATGGAGGAAAGCCGATCAAGGTCGTTGCCAATCTTCCGTATTACATCACGACACCGATCATTATGGGCTTGTTTGAGAATCATGTGCCGATCAAAAGCATTACAGTTATGGTGCAGAAAGAAGTGGCAGACCGGATGCAGGTCGGTCCGGGGACGAAAGATTATGGTGCATTATCGCTTGCTGTGCAATATTACGCAAAGCCATATATTGTGGCAAATGTACCTCCGAACTGCTTTATGCCAAGGCCGAAAGTCGGTTCTGCGGTGATCCGGCTGGAGCGTTATGAAAATCCTCCGGTCACAGTGGAGGATGAAAAGCTGATGTTCCGTCTGATCCGGGCTTCTTTTAATCAGAGAAGAAAAACGCTTGCCAACGGACTGAAAAATTCACCGGAACTGGACTATACAAAGGAAGAAATAGAAGCTGCGATCGAAGCGTTGGGGCGTGGAGCTTCTATCAGGGGTGAAGCACTGACCCTTGAAGAATTTGCGAAGCTGGCAGATCTGCTGTCAGAATGTCGTTTCTAAAATTTTCAGGCTGATGATTTCATAAAGATTTAATAGTCAGTTAATTGTATAAAAAGACTTATTTTAGTATAATAAAAAGGTCATACATGGAAAAGAGACAGAGAGAAGGAGGAATACGTACGTGGCAAAAGATATTAACAGCATATTTTTCAACATCACTCCTGAGATTGAAGAACTTGCACTCAAATGTGAGAAGAACAATGCGATTGAAAAAGAACTTTATACAAAGTATGAAGTAAAAAGAGGACTTCGTGATTTAAATGGTAAGGGTGTACTTGCCGGATTGACGAATATTTCGGATGTATGTGCATCAAAGATCGTGGATGGTATATCCGTTCCATGCGAAGGAAACCTGTATTATAGAGGTTATAATATCAAGGATCTGGTCAAAGGTTTCCTTGATGCAAAGCACCCGGGATATGAAGAGACCGCATATTTACTTCTGTTCGGAGAACTTCCGAATAAAGAAGAGCTGGCTCACTTTCAGGAGATGATGGCTGACCGCCGTATGCTTCCTCCGAATTTTGTGCGTGATGTTATCATGAAAGCACCGAGCCGTGACATGATGAACAGCATCACGAGGAGTATCCTTCAGCTTTATTCTTATGATGAGAAAGCGGATGATACAAGTATTCCGAACGTGCTGCGTCAGTGTCTGAACCTGATCAGCCAGTTCCCGATGCTGATGGTTTACGGTTATCACGCATATAATTACAGGATGGGAGAGGATCTTTATATCTATGCACCGGATCCGAAGCTTTCCACAGCAGAGAATATCCTGATGATGCTCCGTGAGGACAGAAAGTATACAGAGTTAGAGGCGAAGATCCTTGATATGGCTCTGGTACTTCATATGGATCATGGCGGTGGTAATAACTCCACTTTTACGACGCACGTGGTTACCTCTTCCGGTACGGATACTTATTCTACCATCGCTGCGGCAATGGCATCCCTGAAAGGTCCGAAGCATGGAGGGGCGAATATCAAAGTAACGCAGATGTTCGAGGATATGAAGTCTGTACTGACGGACTGGAGTGATGATGATCAGATCCGTGCCTATCTTGAGGCGTTGCTGGATAAGCAGGCATTTGATAAAAAAGGTCTGATCTATGGAATGGGGCATGCGGTTTATTCCGTTTCCGATCCCCGTGCCGAGATATTCAAGCGTTTTGTAAAGCAGCTTGCAGTGGAGAAAGGTCATGAGGCAGAATATGCACTGTATGAAAAGGTAGAGCATATGGCACCGGAGATCATTGGGGAGAAGCGTAAGATGTATAAAGGTGTTAATGCCAATGTGGACTTTTACAGCGGACTGGTTTATAGTATGCTGGATCTTCCGCCGGCGTTGTATACACCAATCTTTGCAGCGGCACGTATCGTAGGATGGAGTGCTCACAGACTGGAAGAGCTTAAGAATGTAGATAAGATCATACGACCGGCGTATAAACCACTTGCACCGTATCGAGAGTATATTAAATTAGATGACAGGTAATGATTAGATCATGAGAGATGAATTTTATTTTCCGTCGAAGGATGGTAATACTGAGATCCATACAATGGAATGGAAGCCGGAAGGAGAAGTGAAGGCGGTAGTTCAGTTGTGTCACGGGATGGTAGAATACATTAAAAGATATGATGAGTTTGCTGAATTTCTGTGCAGCCACGGATATTATGTAGTCGGGAATGACCATCTGGGTCATGGCAAGTCTGTGCAAAGTAAGTCAGAGTATGGATTTTTCAATGAAAAGTATGCAAATGCATGTCTGATTGGTGATATGCATACTCTGCGTCAGCGGACAGCAAAGAAGTATCCCGATGTTCCGTATTTTATGCTGGGACATAGCATGGGATCAAGTCTGTTGCGGCAGTATGTGCAGATGTATGGAAATGGACTTGCCGGAGCGATCTTTATGGGAGTAGTTGCGGATAAGCCGTATCATACACTTGTATCAGGAAGAAGGCTGTGCCGTTTTATGGCTGCATTCCGCGGCTGGCATTACCGGAGCAGACTGGTAGACCGCATGGCGGTTGGAGCTTTCAATAAAAAATACAGGCATCCTCAGACGAGAGCAGACTGGGTGACCAGTGACCCGCAGCGTCTGGAAGAGTATGTGTCAGATCCCCTTTGCTCCTTTATGTTCACTGTAAATGCGTATTACGGGATGTTTACGGGGATGATGGCGATGGAAAAGAAGGAAAGCATCTATATGATCCCGAAGAGTCTGCCAATCCTTTTTACGGCAGGAGCTGATGATCCTGTAGGTAATTTTGGAAAAGGTGTCAGAAAAGTTTATGAGATCTATCAGGCAGCAGGGATCCAGGATGTAAGTCTCAGACTGTATGCAGGAGACAGGCATGAACTGCTCAATGAGACGGATCGTGAGCAGGTATTTTCTGATCTGCTGGAGTGGATGGAAGAACGAAGATAAAAAGTGATAAGTTTATCAATTAAAAAGTAACCGTAATCCCAGGATGGCAGGGGGATATGCTGCCCGGGGCGACGGTTACTTTTTGTCATTTACATATAAGGTGGCTATTGAGTGTTGGTAAAGAGAATATTTCTTCAATTATAATAATGATTAATCGTATCCACATAATGAAATACTAATTCTTTACTATTATGTTCCGCTTTTGTCAATCCTCGTAGTAATACGATTTCTGCCGTAATTTTTTCAGTGAATTTTTCTGACTGACCACTTAGTATAAATTGATTCGTGGCAGGATTAACGTACATCAATGTCACAGGAACATTCATCACCTTCATCAGATCCTGAGGTATTGGAGGTTCTATTGAATATACAGATCCAACTTCATTATAATATTCTAATATTTTCTTACCCTTTTCAGAAGTATCCTTTGAAATTTTATAAAAATATGACAATTTTTGTATGATGTCATCAATAGATACATTTGTATCAGGGATGATAGACTTGTATTTTTTATACACACGGTCCGAAGTTAAAATTTCTTTATAATCACTCATAAATGCCTCCAATATTTAGGGTATGGTAACAAGTGCAGTTTTTGTAAAAGTACCACCACCTACAACAGCTATTACTTCTGTAGAAAAAGCTAATCCATTAGTATTATCATAATGAATCCTAAATCGTACTGTAGCTTCAACAACAGTTCTAGCTTTAGTGTCTGTTAGTTGAACTGGAATCTCTTCTTGATATATAATATTCTGTTCAACCAGTTTGCTCATTTCATCTTGAGTAAAGTGATGATTTTCAGATTGAACTGTATCTATATCTGATGCAAAAGTAGATATTGAAAATAGCATTGATAATAAACAAATCACCGTAAGCATTGCAATTATTTTCTTTTTCATAAAAAATCTTTCTATAACATAAACTTAATAATATTCCCCATACAACATCCATAATTGCAACGTTTTATATGTAAGTAATGCTTAATACTAAGTTAGCATATCCCATTTAATTTGTCAATTATACTAAAACTTGAGTTTCCGCTTTCAAAAAATGAAAAAAAATTGTGTTTTTGAAAGTGACATCTTGCATATACTATTAGCAGACAGTATAATAAGTACAG
>ENA-OUPZ01000095-OUPZ01000095.1-human-gut-metagenome-genome-assembly--contig:-NODE-95-length-74725-cov-23.839775_pt1 | contig 74725 bp, 87 predicted proteins | sample MGYA00237941_ERZ548813 | MGnify/ENA primary metagenome ERZ548813 (study PRJEB26490, sample SAMN05194712) | human gut metagenome | biome: terrestrial biome; feature: human-associated habitat; material...
AGCCGCCGAAGCGGTGCTTAAGCCGCTAGGCGGGAATTGTGCGGTGTTGCCCTAACCCCCTATGGTGTGTTATCCGCGGGTGCCCTCAACGCTGGAATCGGTGCTCCAGCCCTGCAGGTCAGTGGGGTTGATGGAGCCGTTCCAGCGGCCATCGTTCTGGGCGTCGTTCCATTCGTTCCAGGCTGCCTCGCTGCGGATAGCTGTACCGCTGCGGAATGCTGCATCCCACGGGTTGGCGGAATCCGGGTCGGTGGGGTCCCAGCCGCGCTTGCTCTCGTCCGTCGGGTCGGTGTAAATGGTGCCGGGCTTTCCCATGGGGCCGGGGTCATCGGCGTTATCATAGATCACCACGCGGGTGCCGATGGGGCAGTTATCATAGATCCACTTTACATCACAGACCAACAGCCGGATACAGCCCAGGCTGGCCTGGGTGCCCAGCTGGTTGAACTGGTCGTACTCGATATCGTCCTTGTGCTGGCTGTAATACGGCACAGTGTGGAACAGATAGGAATCCCAGATGCGGGTAGCGTACTGGCCATAGCTCGGCCCGGCCAGCAGCCGCCAGTCATAATTGACCGGCGTTGCAAAGAATCCCAGCGGGGTATCCGCGCCGCCGGAGCACACCATGGCCATATACGGCTTGGTGTAGTTACCCTCATCGTCCAGCGCCAGTACCGTCACGGTAGAAGCCGCGCGGTTGACCGCGATCATATAGGGGCAGCCATCTTTGGCACTGTATTTCAGCCCCTCGCTCTGGTAAAATTCATCGGCAGCCAGCTGTTCCATCAAGGCTTTGCCGCGCTCATCCCAAAGCGCCGGGTCCACCACCTGCGGGGCATCCTTGGTGCAGTTTGCGGACGCCGTTGCGGTGGCATCGGCAATGCGCTGTTCTTCCTCGGTCATGGTGGGCTGTTCCTGTTGGCTGTCGCCATCCGTGGTGCTGTCTGCACCGTCGGGCGCGGTGGAGCTGGAATCCCCCTGGCTCTGGTTGGGCTTGTTGGTAATGGTGCCATCGGTTTTTACCAGCAAAAAGCAGCCTGCGCACACCAAAATAAACACGGCAATGCAGAAAATCAAGGTGATCAGGGCATGCACGCGGCGGTTCTGTTTGCGTGAAACAGCGCGGCGGCGCTGCATATTGCTGCTCCTGGCAGCGGGTGCAGGGCGGCGCTTGGGTCCCTGCGCCGGACGTTTTTGTTGCGGCATTGTGCAGACCTCCCGTTTATGGTGTCAAAATCGTATGTTTCGGGCTTTGCTTCCCACTGCGGGCGGGCGCGGCCCGAACGGAATTCATTTCCCGTATTCTTCCGCCACAAATTTTTCCAGTGCGGCAAAGCTGCGGCGGACCTTCTCGGTATCAATGCAGTACGCCATGCGGAAGTAGCCGGGGCAGCCAAAGCTGTCGCCGGGAACCAACGCCAGGTCATACTTCATGGCCTTTTTGCAGAACGCATTGGCGTCCTCCTCCAGCGCTTTGGGGAAGATATAGAAGGTGCCGGAGGGTTTAACCACGGTAAAGCCCAGCTTTTTCAGCTCGGCGTAAATCAGCTCCATGTTGGTTTCGTACACGCCCAAGTCGCTGGTTTCGTCCAGACATTCGGCCACGGCCAGCTGGATCAGTGATGCCGGGCAGTTGTGGCCGGTTCCGCGGCTGATCTGGCCGCACATGGGCACAATATACTCGGCGTCCTCGCAGCGCGGGTTCGCAGCCACATAGCCGATGCGCTCGCCCGGCAGGCTCAGGCTCTTGCTGAACGAATAGCAGGTCAACGTATCGTCATAGAACTTGGCGACGTACTGGATGGGCTGCCCGCCGAACATGATTTCGCGGTACGGCTCATCCGAGATCAAAAAGATTCGGTGCCCATACTTGGCGCTGGCGGCGCGCAGGCGGTCGGCCAGGCCGGTCAGCGTCTCGGCGCTGTAGGCTGCGCCGGAGGGATTGTTGGGGGTGTTGATCAGCACGGCGGCGGTGTTCTCATCCAGCATCGCGTCAAATGCGTCAAAGTCAATCTGGAAATCCTTCGTGCGGGGCGGAACGACCTTCAGATTCAGGCCCGCGCCCTCCACATATGGCTTGTATTCCGGGAAGAACGGCGCAAAGGTGATAATATCCTGCCCCGGCACCGCCACGCAGCGCATGGCGTGGGCCAGCGCACCGGCAGCACCCGTTGCCATAAAGATATGCTCCATACCGTAGTCCATGCCAAAGCGGCGGTTCAGGCTTTCGGCCACCGCCTTGCGCACGGCGGGGATGGTCAGCGTGGGGCTGTAGCCATGCAGCGTCACCGGCTCCTTGGTCTGCAGCAGATCGATGCAGGTTTTGGTAAAGTGCTCCGGGCAGGGCACCGAAGGGTTGCCCAGCGAATAATCGAACACATTTTCATAGCCGATCTCAGTCCCGCGAGCCGTGCTCCACTCGGAGATTTGGCGAATAACGGACTTGCCGCTAAGCATATCTTTATAGCGCTGCGCAATCATTTTACAGTTCCTCCCGCCGCAATTTTGCAGTTATTTCATGATAACGTCATACAGTTCATCGCTGTTTTCTGCCAGGTATTCCGCCCCGGCCGCATTCAGTTCCTCCCGCGTGCGGAATCCCCACACCGCCCCGCAGCAGGGCAGGTTCGCATTGTGGGCGGTTTCCACATCCACGTTGCTGTCCCCCACATACAGGGTGCTGGCCGGGTCGGCATGCAGGGCCTGCAGCAGGGCGTTCGTGCCCTCGGCGGCGGGCTTGGGGGCCACGCCGGTCATCTGGCCGCGCACGATCGTAAAATACTGCGTGCCGAAATAATCCTTGACGACCTCTTTTGCCAGCGCATCCGCCTTATTGGAAAACACCGCCAGCTGCACGCCGTTCGCTTTCAGCTTTGCCAGCATTTCGGGGATGCCGGGGTACGGTGCGGTGGTGTCCCGCAGGTGCTGGCCATAATCCCGCTTAAAATCTGCCAGGGCCGCTTCCAGCACCGCCGGGGTGCGCTGGTCTGCCGGGGCCAGGCGCTCCACCAGTTTAGGGATACCGTTGCCCACAAAATAGCGGTACGCCTGGCGCTCATGGGTGGGCCAGCCATATTTCCGGCACAGCCGGTTGCCGGCATCCGCCAGGTCAGTCAGGGTGTTCAGCAGCGTACCATCCAGGTCAAACACTACAGTTTTATACATTTTGTAATATCCTCTATTCTCTATACACATTCTAACTTTTCCCACTGATACGGCAAAAGCCACACTTCTATTATAGGAGCATTTTGCCAAAACGGCAACCGCTTTTGCCTGTTGTTTTGGAGCAAAAGTGTAAATTATACAGCGGCAGGGTGCAATATCACGTAAAGTGTGCTACTATATATTTGTATTGCTGGCCGGGAGTGATCCCACCAAGGGGAGGAAAAAAGATGGACCTGTTTCTTTCAATTCTGAAATCCGTCATTTACGGTGTGATTGAAGGCATCACCGAATGGCTGCCGATTTCCAGCACCGGGCATATGATCCTTGCCGAGCAGGTGCTGAAGTTTGGCTATACGGAAGATTTTATGGAAATGTTCCGCGTTGTCATCCAGCTGGGTGCTATCCTGGCTGTTGTGGTGCTGTATTTCCACAAGCTGTGGCCGTTCTGCAAGGATAATGGCCGCGATACCGGCTTTGCCGCCCACCTGCGCTGGCCCGTGGTCCGGCTGTGGTTCAAAATTATTGCAGCCTGCGTGCCCGCCGCCGTGCTGGGCATTCTGCTGGACGACTGGATGGACGCCCACCTGTATAACAGCGTGGTGGTTGCCCTGATGCTGATTGTGTACGGCGTTGCCTTTATCCTGATCGAGCGCCGCCCGCGGGTGCCCACCACCACCAAGCTTTCCCGCATTACTTACCCGCAGGCGTTCAAGGTTGGCTGCTGGCAGGTGCTCTCCCTGATTCCCGGCACCTCCCGCAGCGGCTCCACCATTCTGGGCGGCATGCTGTGCGGCATGTCCCGCCCGGCTGCCAGCCAGTTCACCTTCTTCCTTGCCATCCCGGTCATGGCCGGTGCCAGTTTGCTCAAGCTGGTCAAGTTCTTTGGCAAGGGCAACAGCTTCACGCTGGATCAGACCGTTGTGCTGATCGTTGGCTGTGCGGTTGCCTTTATCGTTTCCATCATCGCCATCCGCTTCCTGATGGATTACGTCAAGCGCCACACCTTCACCGCGTTCGGCGTTTACCGCATCGCGCTCGGCATTGTTGTTCTGGTGATCTGGGGCGTACAGACCTTTGTGCTGAAAGCGCCCGCCACCGTGTAACGGCCCAGAGTGTATCTGAAATCGAAAATCTCCCCGCTGCATTTTGTGCATCAGCACATTGCAGCGGGGAGATTTTTTCTTGCCATTTTTGTTTTTAAATCAGAGGAATCCTGGCTGACGTCTGCTTATCAGCTTCTTACTTTTCCACCTGGAACAAATTCTGCTGACTGGTTGCTTTGGCACCGATGTTGTTATACTCCAAATAGAAGTACCCATGCACCCAGGCATCCAGCTCTGCATTCTCGCCGTAGGTGTGGGTCACGCCGTCCGCGTCCATATAGTCATTGGCGGCTGTCACCACCGGGGCCACCTGCTTGAGTGCCAGCAGGTACTGGTAATACGGGGTCAGCGGCAGCCCGGCATTTTCCACCAGGGTGGGAGCCAGCATGCACATATCCATGCGGTTGTACTCGTCGGTGGCGCTGGTCTGGCCTGCGTTTTCCAGCGGGTAGTTTGCCCAGATCAGGTAGGGCGTGCTGCGCTCCAAAATCTGCAAATTGTTCTCATCGGTAAAGGTATGGTCGGCCACATGATCCACAAAGCTGGGGGCGTGGTCGCCTGCCATGGCAACAATCACCTTGCGGCCGGTCTTTTCGTACTGCTCGGTCAGGTATTCGGTCAGTTCGCCAAAGGCACGGTCGGTCATATAGATGTTGCTCAGGTATTCATCCATGATGGAATCATACTCGCCGTAATCGGTTGCGGCATGCACGATATCCTCCTCCGGGGGGTTCATATCGTAATCGCCGTGGCTCTGGATGGAAACCAGGAACACAAACCGCGGCTGGTCCTCCGGCATTGCTTCATACAAACCTTCCAGGTCGCGGTAGGTGGCGCTGTCGGTCTGGTAGGGGCGGCTGCCATAGGTTTCCTTGGTCGGAAAATCATCCTGGAAGTGGGTCTCGTCAAAGCCCAGTGTCAGCCAGGCAGAATCGCGGCGGTAGTTGGAGTTGGTATAGGGGTGGGCTGCCAGCGTGGCATACCCCAGATCTTTCAGGTTGCTGACCAGGCTGTTTGCCTTGTGCAGGTTCAACCAGTTGAACGGTGTGATGGAGGGCATCAGCATCAGCGAGTTGGAGGAAAGCATCTCGTACTCGCTGGAGTTGGTGCCGCCACCCACATGCGGGCTGATGGTGTGGCCGTAAATGGAGTTGGGCAGGTTTTTGGTCACCTGCATGATCTCCTGGTCGGCCTGCAGGTCCGTTACCAGGTCAAAGTCATAAAAGCTTTCGGACAGGATCAGGAACACATCGGGGTAGTCCTGCTCGTTTGCCGTTTCGGGGCTGGCCTGATAGTCCTGCGCCATTGCAGCGGCCTCAGTGGCGGCGTCCTCGCTGTAGCCGTCCGGCTGCAGGATGGGGTCCACCATCAGGCTGGCGGCTTCAAGGCTACCCGCCAGGTAGCCGTACTTATAATAGGTTTCCTGCCAGGCCCAGCCGTAAGTGGTGGCGGGCTTGATGGGGTTGGGGCTGAAATACCCCAGATACAGCACCGCAAAAATGCCGCAGGCGCAGGCCAGCGCATGGGCGCCGCGCTGTTTCCAGCTGCGCTTATGCTTGCCGGCCAGTTTGACCTGCACAACGGCAGCCACCAGCACCGGGATGTACAGCAGCGCAATGGTAATAACTGTCTGGGTAATGTGCAGGGTATAACTGCCCATCACCTCTGCCGCGGTGCCCAGGTTCAGGATGTCCTGCGGCATCAGGGCGGAACCATGCAGGTCCCGCGTGTAATAGTTGACCAGCGCCAGCACGGTAAAAATCAGGCCGGAAACGCCGGTTGCAATGCCCCAGCTGCCGCACAGGGCAAACACCACCAGCGTCAGGCAGAACGCCGTCAGCGCATTGAGCGGTGCGTATACCGGCCACTGCCCCGCCATGTAGTTGGCAGTTACGCCGTCAGAAATTTCTAACTGGTAGCGCGCCACAAAGGCCGCTGCCACAGCCAGCGCAAATGGCAGCACCGTGCCAAGCCAGAAGCGCTTGCTTTTTAATGTTTTTTTGATGTTTTGCATGGGTATCCAGTTCCTTCGCTTTGTTTGTTCATTAAGTTGCGGTCAACATTCCGCGTCAACACACCGAATGTCCGGTATGCCCGCAAAAGGGCATATTAGGTTAGTATATCATATTTTATGCCGGTTGTGAATCACCGTTTTTCGGCCAAATGCTGCCACTTGTTCCAAATCCGGCCCGCCCGCGCAGATTTTGCATTTACCAACCTACGCTTTCATGTTATAATATTAGTTAATCATCATTTTACCCCATAGACGGAGGCTATTCTATGAAAATTCCTGCAAAAGGTTTTACTCACGGCGGCAAGTTCCATGCAGACGATGTGTTTGCCACAGCGCTGCTGATGATTGTGCGGCCGGATATCAAAGTAACCCGCGGTTTTGTTGTGCCGGATGGTTTTGACGGCATTGTGTACGATGTGGGCTGCGGTATGTTTGACCACCACCAGGAACCGCGCGAAAGCCGCCCCAACGGTGTGCCCTATGCAGCCTTTGGCCTGCTGTGGCGCGTGTTGGGTGCCCAGCTGGTGGGTACCCACCAGGCCCGCCTGCTGGATGAAAATTTTGTTCAGCCCCTGGACTTGAACGATAACACCGGCGAACAGAACTCCCTGGCCGATGCCATCGGCAGCTTTAACCCCGTGTGGGATTCCGGCGAAGATTCCGATGCCTGCTTCTGGCGCGCCGTGCCCTTTGCCAAGCAGGTGCTGGAAAACGAGATTGCCGCAGCCAACGCCGTAAACCGCGCGGACGAGACCGTCCAGAACGCCTACAAGAACTCCAAGGACGGCATTGTGGTCCTGCCGGACTACATGCCCTGGAAAAACGGCCTGTACAAAACCGATGCCCTGTTTGTTGTCTACCCCAGCCAGCGCGGCGGCTACAGCGCCCAGTGCGTGACCGATTACAAGACCCGCCGCAGCAAGGTGCCGTTCCCGCCCGCATGGGGCGGCCAGCCGGAGGAGATCCTGCGCGAAAAGAGCGGCCTGGCTCTCAAGTTCTGCCACCCCAGCCGTTTCCTTGTCACCGCGGAAACCAAAGAGGATGCCATTGAGGCATGCCGCCGTGCCCTGCGCGCCGCCGGAAGGCCGGTGAGCGCACAGTGAGCGCCGAAACTCTAGAGCAGTTTGGTCCCCGCCCCAGCACCGCGACGGACTGCCAGCCAGACCCGGCTTCCGCCTGGGTCTACATGGTGCGCTGCGCGGATGGCAGCCTGTATTCCGGCTGGACCAATGACCTTGCCCGCCGCCTGCGCGCCCACAAGGGCGGCAAGGCCGGTGCCAAGTATACCCACGCCAAAGGTGCCGTTAAGCTGACCTATGCCGAGCGCTGCACCGATAAAAGTGCCGCCCTGAAGCGGGAAGCCGCCCTGAAAAAGCTGCCAAAACCCGAAAAGGAAGCCCTTGCCGCCCAGTGGACCGCTGAAAACACCATCACCCTGCGGGATGCCGCGCCGGAGGACGCCGCCGCCGTGGCGGAGCTGTACAACTGGTATGTCACCCACTCCACGGCCACTTTCCAGTATGACCTGTGTACCGAGGAATTCCAGCGCGAAAATATCGCCTATGTGCAGCAGCGTGCGCCGTTCCTGGTTGCCGTCAATGCTGCGGGCAAGCTGTGCGGCTTTGCCTGCGCCCATCCCTGGCACAGCCGCACAGCTTATGCGTGGGATGTGGAGCTGACCGTTTACTGCGCCCACGACTGTGTGGGCCAGGGGGTTGGCGGGCGGCTGTACAAAGCCCTGCTGGACGGCGTGCGCCAGCGCGGCTACTGCAACGCCGTTGCCCTTGTGACCGGCCAGAACAAAGTGAGCTGCGCGTTCCATAAGGCGCTCGGCTTCAAAAAAATCGGCGTGGAACCCCGCACTGGGTACAAGTTCGGCCAATGGCTGGACCTTTCCTATTGGTGGATGGACCTGCGCCCCGGCCAGGAGCCTCCGGAGCCGGTGCGCCTGGGGCGATAAAACTGCATAACACAAAATTAAGCGGGACACTGCTGATTGGCAGCGCCCCGCTTTTGTTATAAAGATTTGTAGGGCGCGATGCCTGCATCGTCCCGCATACTGAGCTGCAACCATGGTATCCTGTCATCAACATCCTATCTCCCCGCCGCGCGTTTTTGTTTTCCACAAGAAGCCCCTCTGTTTGTGGAAAACCGTTCAGATTCTTTTCACTTTTCCCTGTTGTTACGCGGTCTGCATTCCTGTTTTTGCCCACAAACTGCCCTTGTTCACGCAAAGTTTACCGGAATTTCCAGCTATTTCATGCCTTGTTCATCCGCAGTTCATTTTTATTCTTCATGATAGAATCTATCGGGGGCCCCTATTACCGCCCCCAACTGGAGGAATTGTTATGCACGAAACCCAACAGCCGCGCGACCCCAAAAAGACGACCGGCATTGTATATGCCGTGATCCTTGTGGTGTTGCTGCTGCTCAATTTCTGGGCCTTCCCCGCCATGATGAAAGGCCAGGTCAAACAGGTCGATTACGGCACCTTCCTGAACATGCTCGAAGGCGGCGAACTGAGCACCGTTGAAATTCAGGATCAGCAGATCTATTTTGTGGACAAAAACGATACCACCTACTGCACCAACTCCATTGCGCAGGACCTGCAGCTGGTCAACCGGTTGGAAAGCGCCGGCGTTTCCTTTGGCAAGGTGTACAACCAGACCACCTGGGTGGATACCCTGCTGGGCTGGGTCATCTCGCTGCTGCCCATGATCATCCTGATCGTCTGGTTCAACCGCATGATGCGCAAGCGGGTCGGTGAAATGACCGGCGGCGCCAACAGCATGATTTTTGGCGGCGGCAAATCCGGTGCCAAACAGTATGTCGTTGAGGATGGCAAGTCCATCAAATTTGCCGATGTTGCCGGTGAGGACGAAGCCAAAGAGAGCCTGCAGGAAATCGTTGACTTCCTGCATAACCCCAAGCGTTACGAGGATATCGGTGCCAAAATGCCCAAGGGCGTTCTGCTTGTCGGCCCCCCGGGCACCGGTAAAACCCTGCTGGCCCGCGCTGTTGCCGGCGAAGCCGGTGTTCCCTTCTTCTCCATTGCGGGTTCTGAATTTGTCGAGATGTTCGTCGGCATGGGCGCTTCCAAGGTGCGCGACCTCTTCAAACAGGCCAACGAAAAAGCCCCCTGCATTATCTTTATTGATGAGATCGATACCATCGGCAAAAAGCGTGACGGTGCTTCCGGTATGGGCGGCAACGATGAACGCGAGCAGACCCTGAACCAGCTGCTGACCGAAATGGACGGGTTTGACGCCGCCAAGGGTGTTATCATTCTGGCCGCCACCAACCGTCCTGAATCCCTTGACCCCGCTTTGACCCGCCCCGGCCGTTTTGACCGTCGTGTGCCCGTGGAGCTGCCCGACCTGAAAGGCCGCGAAAGCATCCTGCGCCTGCACGCTCAAAAGGTCAAAATCGGCCCCGACTGTGACTTTGCCGTGGTTGCCCGCATGACTCCCGGTGCTTCCGGTGCCGAGCTGGCCAATATCATCAACGAAGCCGCCCTGGGCGCTGTGCGCCACCACCGCATGGCCGTTACCCAGTACGACCTGCAGGAAGCCGTGGATACCATCCTGGCCGGTGCCCAGAAAAAGAATAAGATCCTGAGCGACAAAGAAAAGTGCATCGTGGCCTACCACGAAGTCGGCCATGCCATGGTTGCCGCCCTGCAGAGCCATTCCGCCCCCGTGCAGAAAATCACCATTGTGCCGCGCACTTCCGGCGCGCTGGGTTTCACCATGCAGGTAGAGGACGGCGACCACACCCTGATGACCAAGGAAGAGATCCTGGCCAAAATTGCCACCATGACCGGTGGCCGTGCCGCCGAAGAAGTGGTGTTCAACTCCATCACCACCGGCGCATCCAACGATATCGAGCAGGCCACCAAGATGGCCCGCGCCATGATTACCCGCTACGGCATGACCGACGACTTTGACATGGTTGCCCTGGAAACCGTGAACAACGCCTACCTGGGCGGCGATGCCAGCCTGGCCTGCAGTGAGCGCACAGCCGCCACCGTGGACGATAAGGTCGTGGAAGTCGTCAAGCAGCAGCATGAAAAAGCCAAACAGATGCTGATTGAAAACCGCGGCAAGCTGGACGAGATCGCCAAGTACCTGTACGAGAAAGAAACCATCACCGGCGAAGAGTTCATGCGCATCCTGACCGCTGTTCCCCAGCTGCCCACCGGTGCCGTGGAACAGTAAAGTCTCCGCTCTGCGCGTTTTCTTTGTAAAATAACATTGCCCCCGCCCTATGCAGTTCATTTACCGCACGGGCGGGGGCGTTTTGTTGTAATTCCGTAGGGGGCGCACACCATGCACCCATCCGTTTTGTATCATCACACTACAGCGCTTTCTCACAAAGCACACCATGTAATAGCGCCATTTTATGGCCAGCCGTTACCCATTTGTAGAGGCCGCTGCTCACCTCTTTCCGAAAAACGCAATAAAAATGCTGTCTTTCTCCACATCAGGGAAAGGCAGCATTCTTCTTTATCCGTTCAGATCTTCGCCGTTGCTGGCAATCACATTTTTATACCATCCAAAGGACTCTTTCCTGTACCGTGCCGCCGCCCTGTTCGAGTACCGGGAAAAGCACCCGTGATCCTGCCGGGCTTTATTTTGCCTGTGCGCCCTCTGGGAAGATGATCTTGTTCACAAAGAAGAAGATCACCATGGAAATGCCGCCATTGAGCACGGTGGTGCCAATGTTGTAGATGAAATCCGGCACCAGCAGGCCCGCAACCGCCACCCACACGCAGTTGATGGAGTTGACGATGCAGGTGATCAAGCAGAACGCCACCACATACCAGGCGATCTGCTTGGCCAGGTTGCCCTTGCTGCGGAACACAAAGTTGCGCTGGATGGGAAAGTTTATGCATTCTCCCACCACCATGGCAACCATGTAGGCGCAAAAGTACGGCAGACCGCCATGGGCGGAATCATACCCCAGGATGTTCCACTGGAAGGTTTCGCCAAACAGCGTGACCGGAATGCCCGGCCAGCCAAAATCCACCACCGGCAGGCTGCTGAACGCCGCCGGCAAAAATTGCAGCAGCAGGTATTTGAACACCGTAACCAGGTTGGATACGATCACAAACAGTCCGCCTTCGCGCACCCACTTGGCTGCGGCGGGGTGTTTTGCCGCAAAATTATTCCATAGCTGCATAAATAGCCCCTCTCTTTCCTCAGCTGTTGCGCAGGCGTTGTTCCAGCTGTGCGTTCAGTACCAGGTTTTTCACGGCTTCTATGATCACCCGCACAAGGCCGATGATCCAGAATCCCTGTAATTCCATCACAATGCCATCCACCATGCCCATGCTGATGGCACCGCTGGTCATTTTGGCCAGGGCACGCAGCGGCATGTTGTACTGGAACAGCACATTCAGGTCCGGCTTGCCGCGCTTGTAGCTGGCGTTCAGCAGTGCGGTAAGCACCAGCCAAATCAGCCAGCCCAGCGGGCTGCGGCTGTGGTTCAGCTCGCCCAGGGTCATGTTGCGGTCAATTTTAACTTTTCCCTGCTGCATCGGGCGGCCCAGCAGGGTGGCCCATTCGTCATCCGGCACGCTCTGCACCTTGCCGCTGGTATAGTGCGGCAGATGCTTGCCCGCATAGGGGTTGGGTGCGCCGGTACCGGCCACTTCCACCACGGCGGTCAGGCGGATGTCCGCACTGGACGCGCCGACCCGCAGCTCATAGCTGCCGCCTTCCACTTCCCAGCTGTCGGTCTTGGTGTTCCAGTAGCGGAATGCCTTGTCGTCCAGCGGGATGGTCACGGTCTTGCTTTCGCCGGGCTGCAGCTGCACCTTGGCAAAGCCTTTCAGCTCCTGTGCGGGGCGGAACACTCCTGCCCCGGGTTTTGCCACATACAGCTGCACGATCTCTGCTCCGGCGCGCTTGCCGGTGTTGGTTACGGTCAGGGTCACGCCATTGGACGCGGCCTGCAAATTGCTGTAGGCAAAGCTGGTGTAGCTTAACCCATAGCCAAAGGGGAATGCCACCGGCACACCGGCGGTCTGGTAATAGCGGTAGCCGACATACAGCCCCTCGCGGTACTGCACCATGCGGCCCGCCCCGGCAAAGTTATCCTTGGCGGGGGTATCCGCATAGGCGTTGACCCAGGTTTCGGCCAGCTTGCCGCTGGGGTTCACTTTGCCGGTCAGCACATCCAGCATGGCGCCCGCCCCCGCCTGGCCGCCCAGCGCACCATACACCAGGGTACGGCAGTGTTTGAGCCACGGAGTTTCCAGCGAAGCCCCTGCGCTGAGCACCACAACGGTGTTGGGGTTGGCCTGCTGCACGGCCTTTAACAGTTCGATCTGGTTGTCCGCAAGGCGCATATCGCCGCGGTCCAGACCCTCACTTTCCTTGATTTCATCCAGCCCCAGGCAGAGCAGCACCACTTCGGCCTTTTGGGCCAGGGCTACAGCCTCGGCCTGTTTGGCGGCATCCGGTTTGCCCTGGCGGTCAAAGCCGGGGGCAAAGCCCACGCTGGCCAGGCCGCTCTCTTTCAGGCAGTCCAAAAAGGTATCCACCTTGATGGAGTTGACCGCGCTGGAGCCAGCGCCCTGGTACCGCGGTGTCTGGGCAAAATCGCCGATCACGGCAACTTTTGCGCCCTCGGCCAGCGGCAGCAGGTCGTTCTCGTTTTTCAGCAGCACAATGCTTTCGGCTGCGGCGCGGCGGGCCAGGGCGTGGTGAGCGTCCGCATCAAAGGTGCGGCTGTGGGACTGCACGGCGGCATGGGTATCAAACACCAGCGTCAGCAGCTCGTCCAGCCGGGCGTCCACATCCGCTTCGGTAATTTTGCCGCTCTGCACAGCCTGCATCAGCTCGCGCACCGCGTCCCCGCCGGGGGCGGGCATTTCCAGCGTGGAGCCGTTCTGCACGCCCAGGGCATGGTCATTGCTGCCGCCCCAGTCCGTTACCACAGCGCCGTCAAAGCCCCATTCCCCGCGCAGGATGTCCATTAACAGGTGGCGGTTCTCGTTGGCGTAAGTTCCGTTGATGAGGTTATAGCTGCTCATGATGGTCTTGGGCTTTGCTTCCTTGACCACGATCTCAAACCCGGTCAGGTACAGCTCCCGCAAAGTGCGTTCATCCACCACGGAATCCGACGCCATGCGGCGCAGCTCCTGGCTGTTGACGGCAAAGTGCTTGGGGCAGGCCGAAATACCGTTGGACTGGATGCCCCGCACATAGCTCGCGGCCATTTTGCCGGAAAGATACGGATCCTCAGAGAAATACTCAAAGTTGCGTCCGCAGAGGGGGCTGCGCTTGGTGTTCAGGCCCGGCCCCAACAGCACGGCAACTTCCTGCGCGGCGGCTTCTTCGCCCATGGCCTGGCCGATCTGCTCGCCCAGGGCGGGGTCCCAGCTGCACGCCACGGTGGCGGCAGTGGGGAAGCAGGTGGCGGGAACGCTGGGGTTCAGCCCCAGGTGGTCCGCCGCGCCCGCCTGCTTGCGCACACCGTTGGGGCCATCGGACAAAGTGATAGCCGGAATGCCAGCCTTTTGATACGCACGGGTGGTAAAGGTACCCGCGCCCGAAAGCAGCGCACATTTTTGTTCAAGCGTCAAAGCTTGCAGTTGTTTCTTTTGCATAAGGTGGTTCCTTTTCTTAAAAACAGCCTTGCGGCCCACCGCACAACCGCGCAAAGTCGGCGGCGATGGACCGCAGGGCAGCTGCACAGCTTACAAATTACACTTTACTGTGCCTTTTTCTTCTTGTAGCTTTTGAAGGTGAGAACTTCCAGCACGACCAGCAGTACAGCCAGCAGCACGTTGACCACGATCATAGCGGTACGCCAGATGGGGGTGGAAACAGTGTTGGCGGGGTCGTAAACGCGGGAGTTGACCACGGTGTACATGATGTTCTTGCAGGCCTGACGCATAGCCTTAACGCTGGTAGCACTGGTGGTATCGGTCAGGTGGTTGGTGGCAACATCGTAGTTCTTCAGCATCAGGTCGCAGCCGTTGCGGATGGCAATATCTGAATCCATGTAGTCAGTGAAGTGGAAGCCGTCGGTGATGACCATACCGCGGAAGCCCCACTCGCCGCGCAGCACGCCGTTCAGCAGTGCATTGCAGGCACCGGCCCACTGGTTGCCAATATAGTTCCAGCTGGACATGACGGCCTTGCAGCCGCCCACCTTGGCGCTGATCTCGAAGGGACGCAGGTAGATCTCGCGGATAGCCTGCTCGTCAGCCCAGGTGCAGAGCAGCTTGCTCTGGTTGATCTGCTGGTCGTTCAGGGCAAAGTGCTTCATGTAAGCGTAGACGCCGTAGCTCTGGGCACCGGCAATGGAGCTGGCACCGATGTAACCGGCGAGGACGCTGTCCTCAGAGTAATATTCGAAGTTACGGCCGTCAAAGGCGGAACGGTGGCCGTTCATGGCGGGGGCGTACCAGCCGGTGACGTTCATCTCGCTGGCCATGCGGCCGATGCTCTCGCCGTAGCGGCGGGCCAGGTCGGTGTTGAAGGTGGAAGCGATGATGATCTCGGACGGGAAGCCAATGGAAGAAACGCCGGTAAAGTTGTTGTTGATGGCAGCGGGTCCGTCGCAGTCGATGGTCGCGTACTTGTCAACGCTGGCCTCGGCCTTGGTCTGGTAGCCGCCCAGTGCGATCAGGTCGTCCATCTCGGTGACGGTCATCTGGTCGAGCAGGGTATCCCAACGCTCGTCGTCGTAGTCAGCACCGCGCAGGTCAGCCAGCTTCAGGCCGTTGTTGGCACCGGTAACGGGCATCTCATCGTTGGGGTCGTTGAAGTCCTCAGGGGTCCAGTTGTGGTCGTTGTACAGGGTGCTCATGCTCTCCTCAGACATGGTGTAGTCAGAGGGAGCAGCAACAGCTTCGGCATAGTTGGCGAAGTGATCAGCACGGGACAGGGTGACGAGCTTGTCGTCAGCGAAGTCGAACTTGGTGGTAGCAGCCTCGGCGTCGGTGCTGCGGGGGTTGGACTCGTCATAGACGATGGTGGAAGCGACATTGTAGGTCTTGGAATCCAGCACCGTGTGGGAATCCTCGTTGATGCTGATGATATAGTCGCCCTCTTCCAGCACGTAGCAGCCCTTGTCCTTGCTGTCAAAGCTGGCCATGTCCTCGGTGTTGAAGGTCAGGGTCAAGGTCTGGGAAGCGCCCGGCTCAATGGAGTCGGTCTTGCCGAAGGTGACGAGGTTGGCGGAAGCCTTCTCAATGCCGCCATCGGTGTACGGCGGGTTGAAGTAGACCTGCACGGCGTCCTTACCGGCCACACTGCCGGTGTTGGTGACGGTGACATCCAGAGTGATGGTGCCGTCAGCCTCGGTCATGGAGTCGATTTTCTGGGTAAAGGTGGTGTAGGACAGGCCGTGGCCGAAGGGGTACTGAACGGTTTTGTCATAGTCGATCAGGCCCTCGGCAGCTGCAGTCTCGTAGAACTTGTAGCCGACGTAGATGCCCTCAACATAGTTGACGAAGTGCGGGGGAACCAGCTTTGCATCACCGCCAGCCTGGCTGGCAACGGTGTAACCAACGGAATCCGCATTGGTGTAAGCAAAGTCGCCGATGTTGTTGAAGTAAGGAGCTGCGGTCAGGTCATAGACAAAGGTGTCAGCAGAGTGGCCGGAGGGGTTGACCTCACCGGCAACAATCTCGCCCAGGGCGTTGAAGCCGGTCTGACCGGTGCCGGGGCACCAAATGACGCTCTTGATCTGGGGGTAATCATTCACGAAGCCCATTTCCAAAGTATTGGCACCATTGTAAACCAGCACAACATTAGCAAAGTTTTTGGTGACCATATCAATCATGTTCTTTTCTGTTTTGGTCAGAGAAAGATAATGCTGGCCGGGTTCGAAATCATTATACTCGGTAGAGTTTTCAGTGTAGTTGAGTCCATCCATGTTAGTGGGCAGGTCAGCCATTTCGCCACCAACGCGGCTGATGACGACCATCGCAGTGTCAGAGAAAGACTTGGCGTTGTCGATCAGCTCCTGGGTGTAGCTGGCGGCGGTGGGCTCGGGCAGGGTCCAGTTATGGTTGCTGTAACCCAGCGCCGGGCGCTCGGCGCAGTAAGCGGTGTAGAAATCGCTCAGCTCGGTGTTGGTGTTGATGCCCGCGTTGTGCAGGCCATCCAGCAGGCTGACGGTGGGACGGTCGGCAGAGATCGCGCCGGCGCCGGTGCCGCCGTAGACAGGGCCGACAGAAGCCCAGCCAAAGACGTTCAGGTTGCTGCCGGACGCGAGGGGCAGTTCGTTGTCATCGTTCTGCAGCAGGACGATGCCTTCCTCGGCAATCTCGGTGCACAGGGCGTTGGCCTCTGCACCAGATTCTTCGGTGATAGTGCCGTTGCCGGTGACCAGGTCGAGCATGGTGCTCATAGGGCCAAAGGCAACCAGGTTGAGCATGATGCCGAAAGCCAGCAGCACGGCCAGGCCGGACTGGGCGCGCACCATGAATTTGGTGGGCTTGGCCAGTTTCTTGTTGACCGCCATAGCGATCAGTACGATAATGGCGGCGGCAACCACAACGCCAAAGAAGATGAGCTGCGGGATGCAGTTATTGACCACATCGGCAACGTCGTCCAGGTTGACGCCCATGTTTGCCAGGGTAAGAAGCAGGGTGTTCATTGTTTTCCTCCTTTTATTGTGCCGCCCTCCGGATGGCGGCTGACGGGATTTCCGCTTTTATTGATGATATTGTACCAAAACAATTTTCTTTCGGCTCATTTTTTGCACAAACTGTTGTTTCCGTTGCATGTTTTGCAAAAGTTTCAAAAACATTTCATTTTTTGTTGTGCATCTCACACAAAGCATCTCGACCCTGTTTTGTGCACCCCGCCCAAACACCAAAAATGGCCGGGTGCCTTATCCTAGACCCCCAGCCATCCATTCAGCTTTTCTGCGGCAGCAGCACCCGCAGCGTAAACCACTCATTCTCCCAGTGCAGCGTCATAGTTCCGCCGCGCTTTTCGGCGGCGGCGCGCACACCGCGCAGGTCGCTGCCGCCATGGGTGTTGCGGCGCGGCAGGCCGTCCGCGCCCAGCTCCACTTCCTGCGCGCAGTAGTTTTCAAACCGCAGCATCACAAAGCCGTTCTGGGCGTACACCGCCACACGGATCAGCCGCTTTTCGTGGTCGGGCTCGGTCTCTACGCTCTCGGTCGCATTGTCCAGCGCCGTACCCACAATCGTGCAGATTTCCCCTGTCTCCAAAAAATCCAGCAAATGCCCGTCCGCCACGCAGGTCATCGTGATGTGGTGCTGCTGGCAGTACAGGCTTTTGGCCGTCAGCAGGGTGTCCAACACCGGGTTGCCGGTCTTGTTCTCCGCCTCGTACTGGCGGATGCCGCTTTCCATGGCCGCCAGCGCCACATCCTGCTTGGCGTGGTCCCGCTCCGCCCGGATGGCCGCAATCTGCATTTTCAGCTCGTGGTAGCGCCGGTTGATCAGGCGGATGTTCTCCTTGCTCTGCTTGTACTGCTCGTACTGGCGGTGCAAAACACCGTCCAGCTCCGCCAGCTCGCTGTGCAGGGCGGCTTCGCGCAGCTGCTCGTGCTGCACCGTCAAAATCAGTACCCCGGCCAGGTCCACCAGCGTGCGGATGTAAAACATGTTCATGTTGGCTTCGCTGCCGTTGGCAAAGCTCAAATTGCTCACGGCAAATGCGGTCAGCGCCATGACCACCGCCACAAAAGTTCCTGCGGGCGTTATTTTCAGCTTCCCGGCCGGGCCGGGGCGGCGGTTCTCCACAAAAAGCATCGCGGCAAAAATGCCGCCGTACACCACCGCCAACAGCAGCAGCGAAAGCAGCTCCGCTCCGCCGCGCTGCGGCCACAGCACGCAGTGCAGCTGCCATTCCACGCTGGCCGCCAGCTCCGCCAAAATAAAGGCTCGCGCGCACACATAACCCGCTTCCAGCAGCGTAATGCTGCGTGTGACCCACAAAAACAGCAGCATGGAAAGAATCGCCATTGCCATGCAGGGGATCCACCACGCCAGCGGAACTTCCCCCGTGGCCTGCAAAAACGCCCCCAGCAGCACCGCCCAACCGGCTTCCACGCCCCAGATCACGCGCTGGTCCATCCGCGGCGGCAGCCTGTGCGCATACATCAGCGCCGCCAGCACTTCCGCCAAAGCGGTGTACAGGCGGGGAATATCCGGCAATGTCGTCATTAGCCCGCACCCCCAATATAATCCGCCAGCCCCGCCATAAAGGCCTTGCGCCGCGGGCGGCTGATCTGCAGCGTATACGGACCAACCTGCACCATATCCTGCTGCACGCCGGAAACCTGCGCCAGATTGACCAGATACCCGCTGTTGCACCGTGCAAACGCCCGGCCCACCAGCTTTTCCTCATAGTTTTTCAGGGTGCCCGGCACCACAAAATCTTCTTTTTCGGTGTAAAAATGTACCTTGTGACCTTCGCTTTCCAGGTAATAGATTTCCGCCGCGTCCAGCCGCCGCATGCCGCCGTCCACCGCCACGGCCAGGTAATGCCGCTCCCGCTTTTCCAGCTGTCCCAGCGCCTTTTGCAGCTGCTGCGAAAACGCAAAGTAGGGCACCGGTTTCAGCACATAATCCAGCGCCCCAACAGCATATCCGCGGATGGCATACTGCGCCATGTTGGTAATGAACACGATCAGCACCCCGCCGTCCCGCTCCCGGATGCGGCGTGCGGTCTCCATGCCGTCCAGGTGCTTCATCTCCACATCCAGAAAAATGATGTCGAACTGCGGGCGGTAATCTTCCAGAATTTCCATCCCGTCCGCAAACTCCGTTACCTCAAACGGCGTGCCGTACTGCCGGGTGTACCGCTGCACATACCCCGCCAGCTGTTCCCGCACCGCCGCCTCGTCCTCCACAATCGCAATCCGGGTCATCTGCTGTTCCCCTTTCTCAACATCACACTGCGGCCCCGCACAGTCCACATCTGGTGCGGCTTCTTAAGGTGGATCTGAAAACAAAGAAAATGACGGATATTTCACAAGCGCAAGACGGATTTAAGGCAAAGAGCCGCGGGAATCCTTTGTGGATTCCAAGGACTTTTAACGCAAAATCCCGCTGCGTTTGTAGAAATAAACGATATTTTCGACTTTTCAGCTGCACCATCGATTGTTTTTAGTATAGCACATACAACCATACACAGCAAATGCGGGGTGGAGCAGTTTGTTTGCCCTCAAAGCGTTTTGTCGGTCGGGGCTGCCAGACCAGGCCAGCCCTGGCATGCCACAAATATGCAGGTTCATTGTGAATTAACACCACAATATTCCGCAGTAAGGCGGCCAGCCCCCTGGCCGCCCTACTGCCGTACTACACATTAAAAATCCGCAGCATACCAAGCCCCGTCCGTAGGACGGGGCTTGGTAGATAAATTTATATTGAAAACCGGCAGTTCTCTGTTTCCAAAGATCTGCCGATCATACTTCTTATTTACCCCACACGGTCTCGGCGATTTCCTTGACCAGTTTGAGCTTGTTCCACTGTTCCAGCTCGGTCAGCTTGTTGCCGATCTCACAGGAGGCAAAGCCGCACTGCGGACTCAGGCAAAGACGGTCGAGCGGGATATACTTTTCTGCCTCATGGATGCGGGCGATTACAAAGCATTTCCCTACCCTGACGGTGCGGTTGTGTTTGACAACCCGCCGTATTATCGTGGACTGCCAGATCGCCTACGAAAACGGCGCAAGGGTAGAAACATCATTTGTGACGAGCTACAGCGGCGGGATTGTGGCGTAGACCTCACCGGATTTGACAAAGGCAACCAACCGGGAAAATGACAGGTTAATTAAAGCAAATACAAAAGAACTGCAGAAATATGGCTACCCCATGAATGTTATCACCGCGGCCATAATGCAGAGGTATGCAAGATACGGGGTAGACCTGAAAATTCGGGCAGATGACTGCATCCAGGTTGGAAGCCTGGACGCACAAAAGCAGGCCGGGAAAGGTATTTTTGGGTCCGGGCTGCTTTTGTGCAAGCGCGCAGCGGCAGTCAGATGGGAACTTTCGGACCGAGAGAAAGCCATCATACAGCAGCTTGGCTAGTACCGTGCGGCGGGCGGCGGCATCAACAAAATGCGCCGCATCGACTACGCCGCCCGGAAGGATGCCATCAACGCCCAGAAGCGGGCGGCGTATGCGGCAAGGAAAAACTTCTCTGTTTATTCGAGCTTGAACATGGAGCCAAAACCTGTTACAATGCAGTCAATCAGCAATGTCAAGTCGTTCAACTGCGAAACTCTGGACGGTGCAAAGCAGCAACAACTTCAAAACGCCCACAAACGACTGCTCATGACTGCGGCAAAACAGCCGCCCGGTGTTGAAGTCGGCAAGGCGTTCGACCTGAACATGAAGCCGTTGACGCAGGATGTCGTCGGCAGCGCAGAGGGGCGCTCTGTCAAGCTGCCCAACTTTAATGTACCCTATGCCGTCATACATACGCACCCTGCGTGTGGCATTTTCTCCCATGGTGACTTGTCGAGCTTCGCCAAAAGTGAGAACTTGAAACTCATGACGGCCATTGGGCATAACGGACACATCTATGCGGTCGAGAAAAGCGCTGATTACGATGCCGTTGCGGCAAAAGACATTGTTTGGCAGCTGAACGCCGGAATAGACCGGCTGAAAAATATCCCCCGTGCGGAACTGTCAGACGAGCAGCTTCTTGAGCAGGCTGAAAAACTTGTCTGGCAAGCCATCAGAGAACTTCAAAAGAATGGAGTGAAATTCTATGAGTAGTTGGCTTACACCGGAACGTATTGCCGAAATGCAGAAATGGCTTCTTGAACATCCGATCGACCACAAATACGACGAGATGTGTGATATGCTGGACAGCCCTGCACCGCCTGCCCAGCTTGCCTCTCGCGCCGCATATAATGCTTTGAAAGGAATCGGGAAACTCCCTCCCGGCATTGAATGACCTTTATATTCTGACCACGATGCAAACCGCACCGTGGTATTTTTATGCCCATTTTTACGAAAAGGATTCAAGGAGGACGACATGGAACTGAAAGACACTGTAAAAGGCATGATGAGTGACGACTGCAAAGAGCGCATGGCAGCCGAATATCACCAGACCAAAATCCGTTACGAAAAGCTTAAAAAGCTGAATACCAGAATCTCAAGGCAAAAATAAATCAAGCCGTCAGACAGGGTCTGTCAGCAAGGCCCCCGCCTAATGAAGCCCTGTCTTCCCCCGTCCTCTCCAAAGTGCGAAAATAGTACCATGAAAAAATCTATTTTTGAGAGTAGTCTAAAAAATACAGAAACGCAGCAAGGATGACCCCATGGAGAAGCACGCATTGGCAGTATCTCCTGACTTATTCCAATGGCAAGTATTCTTCCAGCCGTTGTCGGATCAGGGCAGGTCCGGCACCAGCACGGACATTCCACGAATGTTCGCACTATAATAACAATCGCTCGCCGGGACTGTGTGGGAGCTTATTGATATCGAAGAAGCCAAGGGGAGCAGCCGGTAGGCTAACGACAATATTTCGCTATCCGTCAAGTCCGTAGTCAAATATGGAAGTGCATTATCCATAACGATCAATTTCGGATTCCCCAGCAATACTCTGGCCAGCACGACCCGCTGCCGTTCACCACCGGAAAGACGGATCCCGCCATCTCCCAAGACTGTATCCATTCCGTGGGGCAGTTTTTCCACCACATCCCAGATTGTTCGCTCCCCGCTTTCGCTCACGCTCAATCGTGGTCCCTGCTCACAAACCCGCAACCATTTTTAGCGACCAGTCCCCGCGAGACGAACACGAGCGCTTGCGCGAAGTGCGAGTCCGTCCCGAAGGGAATGGTGCAACAAAAAAGCCGCAACATTCGTTGCGGCTTTTTCTGGTGCACCATCGGGGACTCTCCCGCGTTCTAAAAACGCCCCACTGGGGCGTTTTTGCCCGCCGGACCGGCGGCGGGCCCGAGCTGTTCTCGTCACCCGATGGTGCACCAGATTGAACCTTCTTTGAAAGATTGCAATAAAAAACGCGCTGCAATTTCTTGCAACGCGTACTTTGGTGCACCATCGGGGACTCGAACCCAGGACCCACTGATTAAGAGTCAGTACCGGGCAACGATACAACGTTTAAATTATCGTTTTACCGTTAGTCTCAGGTAGTCAAAAGTAGTCAGAATGGCTCCGGGATGTAGTCAGTTTGTAGTCAGGCAGTTCCCGCCGTACTATCCGCGGCGGGCAGGGCAGAGTTGAAATAATCGTCCAGTTTGCCGCTTACTTTCAGGCCGTCTTCGGCTTCCAAGTGGGTGTAGATCCGTGCGGTCATCTCAATGCTGGCGTGGCCAAGCAGCTGCTGGGCGGTGCGCAGATCCACACCGGCGTGGTACAGGCAGGTGGCATAGCTGTGGCGCAGCATGTGGGCGTGCACCGGCAGCAGTGACACCCCCGCCACATAATAGACCCACATCTTTTTATAGGCTGACTGCGTCATCACGCCGCCGTCAGCTTTGGTCACAACGTGCTCCCCCAGCTGCGGGGTGGCATCCAGAATCGCCCGCAGCTTGGCGGGCACCGGCACCAGGCGGTGGGAAGCCGCGTTTTTCAGTTCCATACTGGGGTCCGGCTGATTGCCGCCCGCAAAGGTCACGGCTCGGCTGACAACCAGCGCCGCCGGGCCGATGTCCCGCCATTGCAAACCCAGAGCTTCCTCCTTGCGCAGGCCGCAGTAGTAGCAGAGCGCGCAAAACACCTTGGCCCGCGGCTCCGCAATAGAGGACAACAGCTCCTCCGCTTCGTCCTGCGTCAGGTATTTCTTTTGCTTAGGGCGCGCGTGGGTCGTAATGCGGATGCCGTCGGTGGGGTCATCGCGGATCAGGTGGTTTGCTTGGGCCGTCTGCATGATCTGCCGCACCGTGATCAGCACCTTGTGCTGCAGGGATTCCGACTGCTCCGTAATCTCCGCCATAATGGCCCGGATATGTACCGGCCGCACCTCCTGCAGCTCCATGCATCCAATGTGCTGCATGATGTGCAGATTGTAGGCATCCCGGTACATTTTGGTGGTGGCGGGCCGCAGCCCCTGCTTGTAGGAGCGCAGCCAGATTTTTGCCCACTCGCCCACCAGGGTGTGGTCCCCCACTTCCAGCCCCGCTTCATCCTGCGCCTGCACGGAGCGCACCGCGGCTTTCAGAGCGGCTTCGGTGCGGCCGTACACCAGCCGCGTTTTGCCGTTGGAAAGGGTGATCCGCTTCTGGTAACGGCCATCCGCGCGGCGCTTTAATGTTTGTTTGGGCATAAAAATACACCTCCAAGGTATGGGTTGTAAGCTGCGGGGTTTGGCGCGTGGGGCCACAGCCGCGCAAGCGGATGGGGAGCGCCAAACGCAGGCCACGCGTGGCCTGTGACCGCACAAGGCGGTTTCGCCGCAGGCGAAATTACAAGCATTGCTTGTAAAGCCTGCCCGGAGGTGGTATAATCCAAGTGTGGTAGGTTGGACTATGCCTTTGGGCAAGCTGATCTATGGAAACGCTCTCGGTGCGCCAACACCGGGGGCGTTTTTATTTTGTTCGGGCTTTATCTGGCCACAAAATACGGGTTCGGCTTCATCAAAATCAGAATGATATCAACAATCCAGCCAATGCCAAACAGGCCAATGGTGAGCAGATACAGGATTCCCATGCCGATGCGCCCTTCATAGAATTTATGCGCACCGAAATACCCCAGGAACAGGCACAGGAAAAATGCCGTCCACTTATTGCAGTATTTTCCGCGCACCGCAGTTCTGACGCCTACCGATGCACTGGCGGCTGCCGATGCGCTGGAATTATTGTTATTGACAATATTGATCTGCTTATCCTGCGGCAGCTCCCCTGCCTGTTTGCCGCACTTGGGGCAGATGATGCAGTCGGCATCAATGCGTTCCCCGCAGTGCGGGCAATACTTGCGCTTTACCAGCTCCTGTCCACATTCCGGGCACACACTGGCATTTACATCAACAGCCGCACCGCAATGCGGGCAATGATTTACAGGTTCCATGATTGTGTTCCTCCCTTATTTATTAGTTAAAGTCTACTCCCCTGCACTGCGTCCAGTAGTGCAGGGCTTTTTTTATGTAGTCTTCGTCCAGGTCAAAATATTCTGCCAACTGCCAGGGTTCTGTGTAGCCTGCCCGCATGGCTGTACGGATTTCTTCCGGCGGCAGGCAGCGGCGGAACGCGTCCGCATCGGCGCGGTATTCGTTCTGCTCCACCAGCTGGAACGGGCTGTTTACCTTATGCAGTGCGCCTGTGTGCAGGTGGCCTGATTCATGCAGCATGGCGGTGCGAATCTGGCGCACGGTATGTAACCGGGAAAAATTAAGCCCAACCGCATATGCTCCATGATATCGCACTGTCGTAGCAGCTGCCGGAAGCCTATCAAATGGTATGACATCCACATCATGAACCCGACAATAGCTATAAAATTCTGACGTACTAAACATCAAACGCCTTTCTCGCGACGTTTTCTTCGGGCATCCATAAGATCGAGGAAGTCGCGCATATCTTCTTTTTCTTCCTCGGTCAACTGCTTATAACGATTATAAAATGCTATGTCGGCGTCATCAAGTTTGTCATGTTCGCTGGTAAGGTCAGACATCTGAATACCAAGCCAATCCGCCATACGCTGCATTTTGTCAACACGAGGATACTTTTTCCCGTTACACCAGTCCGAAACAGTAGAGCTGGAGCAGTTCATGTAAGTTGCAAGGTCAAGCTGAGTATATCCTTTGCTATTAAGGTACGCTTTTAGATTTTCAGCGAAAACCATTTTGGCGTTGTCACTCATAAAATCAACTCCTCATGTCGTCATTATACGCTAAAAGCAAAATAAAATCAATATTTTGCGAAAATATTTTCGCTTTTAGCTTGACATATCGCTTTAAGCGAGTATAATAAATTACAGAACGGAGGTGATTCAAAATATGCAGACCCAAAAATTCCCAAAAATTTCTCTTGCAGCTGCGCGTGTAAACGCAGGATTAAACCAGCAGGAAGCAGCCAAAGCGCTGGGTGTCAGCGTTGCTACGCTGCAAAATTACGAATCTGGGAAAACCGTACCTCAATGGGGGACTGTACAGAAGATTGAACGCGTGTACAAATTCCCGGCAGATTTTATTTTTTTATCCGCACATTCGCTTTAAGCGAACGACGAGCAAATTCCGCAGCCCTACCCTGGCAACAGCAGCTAAGATTGCCGACCACTTCGGCGTCCGCATTGATGACCTTGTGGAGCATTCCTAGCAGCTACAACCATTCTACCACAACCCCTGTCCCATAGTCCGGACTTTGAACCGGAAGGGCTGGAAATTTTTAGGAGGTGACCCCATGAACAATGAAAAAAGCCCCCAGCCTGATTGTCAAGGTCAGGCAGGGGCAGAAATCAAGCGATTAAAGCGCAGTGTTTCAATTCTGAGTATCTGCTGTTTCGTTCAGACTCTCACACTTTGGAGTATTTTCTGGAAGATTGAAAAGATCATCGGATGTATCGAAGCTATTGCACGCGCCCTCAGTATACTTGTTGATTTCCACTTCTGAAGGAATTCCGTTATCCATTTTTTCAATGATTGAGGATAGCGCGTTTTCTACAAACTCCTCGTGCTTATTCGGAAGTACATCCTGAGCGACATCCCTTATAAGCGCTATAAGGCAAAGCACAAACGAAAGGATTTCGAGCACGTCGTGCCATAAGATCTTATCCCCTGGCTTTTTGGCCGATTCGATTTTTTGTTCAACGGTAGATATAACGTCATCAGTAAAAATCGGCTGAACATCTTCGAGAATCTCTGTTGCGGTGCTAACGGGAACAAGGTCATCCGCTTCATGCTGCGTTTGTAAAATGTCCGAAAAGCTTTGCATTGCTGCTGCAACCTGTACCAGCAATGCGTCCACATTCTCATTTTTCCAAATTTCTGCAGGCTCTTGGGCAAAACGTTCCAAGGCCGGCGCCAAAAATTCGCTCGCTTTTTGCATCTGCAGTTCCAGTGCTTGCATCTTATCCGTAAGCCGCTGCAAAGATTCCATCGCACTATTGGGGTACACCGGGTACAGCCTGGAAAGTTCCCCCATCTTTTCTGCAAACATACAGAGTGCATTTGCCAGCGCCTGTACATTGCTATCTGTTACAACAAGGCTATTAGTTTCCATTCTTTTCCCCCTCTCTTCTCTCATTCTACACAGTTGAAACAGAACAAATAACGAATATTTTCAAAGGAGGTCTTTCCCATGACCACCAAAAAAACTTCCCCCTCTTTTTGTCCCACCATCACAGCCCAGACCAAGGACGGTGCCACGGTTGAGATCGGAAGCATCGCTCCCGATTTCAGCGTCAAGATTTTCCCCGGCGTCAACTTTGCTGACCTGGCCCACAATGCCATCCTGGGATCCGAGAACATGCACATTACAACCGGGTGCATTGATTTGCGGAAATTCAGATCCGAGCTTGATAAATGACCGTGTTTACAGTCGGATCACGTTCTGCCTGCGCTTTGATCACAGCTTTCATGCCATTTTCAATCGCCGCAGTAAATGCTTGTCCTTTTGCCAACCGTGCCCCCACCTGTTCTTCAAGGCTGATTGGCGCTTTATCGTGAAGGATATCAAAGGCCGCATCATCTTTGCTGGTCATATGTTGCACTCTTACTCTTCCAGTCAAGTCAACCGTTCCAACTGCCATACCGCCCGCGGCCGCACGCCCCACAGCAATAAATTGTGCATTCAGGCGCGGCTTCCCAATTCTTTTGCTTGTCATGATCGCTTGCAAAATTCCAAGGGCATCATCTACCGTTACATTTTTGATGTTCGGGCAAATGGCCTTAAAATCCTGCATGGCTTCCATGGCCGATTCGTATCCCTTGGTGTACCCAATGTAAAGACCTTCGTTGATCATTTGAAATTTAGGAAGATCTTCCCGTATTACGGATTTATCAGCTGCGCTGCATTGCCGCCCATCGCTCATGATCCAGGCATGATTTCCCGTAACTGCACCGATTACAATACTCATTCTTTTCATCCTCTCTTATCGTAAGATTTCTATTTTTTATGGCATTTCTGCCATACATACCAAAGGAGGTGACCCCCCATGTTTCCCAATCTTTTTATTGAGCTCAAGCGCAGCAAATCCACCCAGCAGCAGCTGGCAGAGCGCATTGGTATCTCACACAGTTCCTTGCAGAACAAACTCCAAGGGCGGACGCAATTCACCCTGAAAGAGATGCGCGACATCCAGGCTGTTTTTGCGGATTGTTCACTTGACTATCTTTTTTCAGAGTACGGCAGCAAGCGCAGTCTACCATGATTTCCTTTTTTTGCCATCACGTTATTGAGAAGAATATCATGATTCTGGCAATTTGTCAAACATTTTGATGGTTACATTTTGGTTACTTAAATTTCGCATCTATGCAATTTATCTCAGAATCACTTCAAATGCGCCAGAATAACCCAGAATCACTCAGAATGAACTATGACATTTTTTATGAAAGGAGAAATTACCATGACCCTCTACACCGCCGACCGCCTGGCCGAGATGCTGGGCGTGCAAAAATCCACCGTACAGCAGCTTGTGCGGGCCGGGGAGTTTGGGCCCACGGTCAACGTGGCACGCAAGCATCTGGTGACCGAAGACGGCCTGGCCGGATTCATTGCGCGCCGCACAGGCCCCGCGCACAGCGGCCCGGCCCCCGCACCGCAAACCAACTATCACCACCGGCACAGTGACCCTGGGCCGATCTGAAAGGAGAACGACAATGCCCCAAACAAAAACAGCCGCCCCGGTGTTGCAGCACCGGAACGGCCAGACGAAAAATATCATCACCTGTATTCTACCCCACCTTGCCCGCGTTTGCAAGGTCTGCGCCAATTTTGCTTTGCTTGGCTGCGGGCTGGGCGCGCTGTGCGCCGTGGCCGCCCTGGCCCAGGGCGGCGGGGCGGCTGCAATGGCAGGGCTGGCTGGCTGCCTGCTGGGCGGCTGGGCCGCCATCACGCTGCGGGAGGTGGCGACATGCGCGGAATCGTGATTGACCCCGGCGCAAAGCCGGAACTTTACCGCCTGCCGGACACCCTGCAGGAGCTGCAGCGCTTTATGGGCGGGTACGCGCAGCGCTGCCCGATCAGCAACCGGTTTGCCGCGCTGTTTTATCTGCCGCAGGCCGGGCAAAGCCTGCCGACCCGGCATTACAATGGCCGCTGGTTTTATGGGCGGCTCTGCCTTGTGGGCTGGCGCAACGCCCGCATGACGGACCTTCCCAAGCCGCTGGCCGAAGAGCTGCTTCAGAAATTCACCCCTGTGGAGGTAACGCCATGAACGAGTATGACGCCATCCGCGCTGCCTTTGCCCACAACCGCAAGGATGCCGAACTGCTGCTGCACGAAACCGTGCGCAGCATTCTGGCCGAGGCAGCGAGCAGCAAGGTCAAACAACTGGAAAAGATCAGCCTGTGCTACAGCGCCGCGGACACCGGTGCCGCCCAGCGCAAAGCACTGATCAACATGGAGGTAGAAGATTGACTGACCACATGATTTGCCAGAACCAGGACAACCACCTGCTGTACGCCTTAAAGCACGGCAGATTCTGGTTCTGGGACAAACACCAAAACAAATGGGTACCCAGCGATTTTGCCGCCCAGCAGTACGCCAAGGCCCAGACCAAAGAGCCTGACCTGACGCAGGAAGACTGGCTGGGGAGATGCTTCGGCATCCTGAAGGATGACTACGAGGTACCGGACGCTGTGGTAAAAGCCCTGCGCGCGCTGTCCAACAAGGAGGAACCACCATGCCAAGTGAACACGACTGCCCCGAATGCGGATGCTGCTGTGACTATGGCCGCCCCTGCTGCCACGTTGGCGGAGGAAACATCGACCACCCAGACGGATGCAAACAGCTGCCCGCCGGGCCCCTGCTCCCCTGCGGGCACTTCTGCTGCAATGTCAAGCCTGTCCGATGCGGAAACTGCCTGTTCGGCAGCGGAGTTTGATTATTCGGGGCTGGATGCCCAAACCGTTACCGACCTGCACCTGGCCGAACAGATGTACACATCGGGACGCAAGCTGGCCGAAATGGGCCTGCGCCGCATGGCGGATGGCGTTTCCATTGCGCACGACGCACTGTGCGTCACCATTGCGACAAAATGTCGCAATGGTAAGGGGGCGTTTTCCGACAGCGAAAAGACCTTCGGGAGCTGGTGCGAGAGTGTCGGTCTAAACCGCAAGGCGGCCGAGCGGCTGCTGCAGGTGGCAAAGCTGTTTGATTCCAGCAGCCCCCGCCAGCAGCAAGTGCTGGAAGAGCTTTCCCCTTCCTTATTATATGCTGCCGCCAAACCCAGCGCCCCCGCCGATCTGGTGCAGGCCGTCAAATCCGGCGACATTACCACCCACAAGCAATACCAGGATTTGCTGAAAGAAAACCAGCAGCTGCGCGCCGACCGGGTGAACGCCCTCAATGCCGCAGCCGCCGCCGAAGCCGCCCGCGATGCCGCCCTGGCCGATGTTGACGGCCTGCATGAGCAGAACCGCCAGCTGCAAGCCGCCGCCACCGGTGCCCAGGAAAGCTACCGCACCGCCCACAAAAACGAAGATTCCGCCCTGCGCCGCGCCACCGAAGCCGAACAGCGGGCAAAGGAAGCGGAAAAGCAGCTGGCCGGTGCCCGCCAGGTTGCCGATGCCGCCCGGATGCGTGCCGACAAATACCAGCGGGAAGCCGAAGCCGCCAAAGCGCAGCCGGTGGCCGCCGCTGTGGACGAGGATGAGATCAACCGCCGTGCCCACACCCTGGCCGATGAACTGACCGCCCCTTTGCGCAGCGAGCTGGAAGCCGCCAAAGCTGCCGCCGCCACACCGGAACAAATCGAGCTGGACACCCGCAACGCCTATGACAGCCTGCTGCTGGCCGGGCGCGCCATGCAGAACGCCTGGAAGTCCGTCAAGCCGCAGCTGGCCAAGCTGCCGCCGGACACCCGCGCCGGGGCCATCAACCAGCTGACCAACACCCTGACTGAAATTCAAACGGAGGCAATAAAATGTCTGTAAAAATTGCGGCTCTGGAAGCCGAAAACGTAAAACGCATCAAGGCGGTTGCCCTCACGCCCTCCCCCACCGGGCTGACCATTGTGGGCGGCAACAACAACCAGGGCAAAACCAGTGTGCTGGATGCCCTGGCCTGGGCCCTGGGCGGCGAGAAGTTCCGCCCTACCGCCGCTGTGCGGGACGGTGCCCTTGCCCCGCCCCACCTGAAAGTGATCCTGTCTAACGGCGTTGTGGTGGAGCGCAGGGGCAAAAACAGCAGCCTGACCGTGACGGACCCCACCGGCCAGCGCAGCGGCCAGCAGCTGCTGAACGCTTTTGTGGAGCCGCTGGCGCTGGACCTGCCCCGCTTTATGCAGGCCAGCGATAAAGACAAGGCCGACACCCTGCTGAACATCATCGGTGTGGGGGATGCTTTGACCGGCCTGGACCGGGAGATCAAAGCCCTGTACGACCGCCGCACCGTGATCGGCCAGATCGGCGCCCAGAAACGCCACGCCGCCGAAGAGCTGACCGAATACCCGGACGCCCCGTCCGAACCCGTTAGCGCCATTGAGCTGATCCAACAGCAGCAGGAGATTTTGCTCCATAACGCCGACAACCAGCGCCAGCGCGACCGCCTGACCGAGATTACCCACGCCAAGCACCGCGCCATGGACGAGCTGACCCGCCTGGACGAGCAGCTCAAAAACCTGCAGGAACACCGCAGCCAGCTGATGGAGGAATACAATGCCGCCTGCGTGCAGGAGGAAGCCGCTACCAAGACCGTGGCCCAGCTGCAGGATGAATCCACCGCAGAGCTGGAGCAGAGCATCCGCAATGTGGAGGAGATCAACCGGCAGGTATCCGCCAACCTGGCAAAATCCAAGGCTCAGGACGAAGCCGAGCGCTATGCGCAGGAATACACCGCCCTGACGGAGCAGATCAAGGCAAAGCGCACCGCCCGCATGGACCTGCTGAACGGCGCAGACCTGCCCCTGACCGGCCTGGGTGTGGAGGACGGCAGCCTGACTTACAACGGCAAGCACTGGCAGGACATGAGCGGCAGTGACCAGCTGCGGGTGGCCACCGCCATTGTGCGCCGCCTGAACCCCGACTGCGGCTTTGTGCTGCTGGACAAGCTGGAACAGATGGACCTTGCCACCCTGGCGGAGTTCGGCAGCTGGCTGCAGGCCGAAGGATTACAGGCCATCGCCACCCGCGTTTCGACCGGCGGGGAGTGCCAGATCATCATTGAGGATGGCAGGGTAAAAGACGCCGAGGAACCACCCGCCCCCAAAGCATGGACGAAAGGAGCGTTCTGAAATGAGCAAATACGCAATCACATCCGGCACCATTGCCGCGCCAGTCAAAACCGTTCTGTACGGGCCGGAGGGCATCGGCAAAAGCACGTTTGCCGCCCAGTTCCCCTCCCCCGTATTCATTGACACCGAGGGCGGCACCAAGCGGCTGAACGTTGCCCGCCTGCCCGCGCCCACCAGCTGGGGCATGCTGCTGGATGAAGTTGCCGAGGTCAGCCGCGGCAATGTGCCCTGCGGCACCCTGGTGATCGACACCGCCGACTGGGCCGAACGGCTCTGCATTGACGCCGTCTGCGCCCGCGCCAAGGTCAAGGGCATTGAGGATTTCGGGTACGGCAAGGGCTATACTTACGCGAAAGAAGAGTTCGGCAAGCTGCTGGATGCCCTGGAAGAGGTGCTGAACACCGGGCACAACGTGGTGGTTCTGGCCCATGCTGCCATCACCAAGTTTGAGCAGCCCGACGCCGTGGGCAACTATGACCGCTGGAGCATGAAAACCAGCAAACAGGTAGCCCCTCTGCTGCGGGAATGGTGCGACATGCTGCTGTTTGCCAACTACAAAACCGTGGTAGAAAAGGCCGGCAGTGCCCCCAACGCCAAGAACAAGGCCAGCGGCGGGCGGCGGGTTCTCTACACCAGCCACCACCCCTGCTGGGATGCCAAAAACCGCTTTGGCCTGCCGGAAGAACTGCCCTTTGAGTATGCCAGCATCGCCGCCTGCATCCCGGACCCGCACCCCGGCGCAGCCCCCGCGCCGCGCCCCATCATGGCAGAGGATGCCCCCGCCCCCAAGCCTGCACCGGTGCCGGTTCCCGCTGCACCTGCTGCACCGCCTGCCGTGCCTGCCGGGATCTCCGCCAGTGATCTGCAGGCGCAGGGCGTGCCGACCGCCCTTGCCCAGCTGATGGCCGCCAATAATGTGACCCCGGAGGAACTGCAGACCGTGGTCGGCCAGCGCGGGTACTTCCCCGCCGATATGCCGGTCAAGGATTACCCGGCTGATTTCGTCAGCGGCTGCCTGGTGGCCGCCTGGCCCCAGGTGCTGGAGATGATCTGCACCAACCGCGATGTACCATTTTAACAAATTTTAATACAAAGGAGATTTACCCATGGCTGAATATATGAACAACATGCCGGATGCTGCCCTGGACTGGGACAGCGAGGTTACCAACGAACAGCGGGAATTTGTGCTGCTGCCTGCGGGCGATTACCTGTTTACCGTGCAGAGCTTTGAGCGTGCCCGCTATGAGGGCAGCGCCAAGCTGCCGCCCTGCAGCATGGCCAAGCTGACCATTACCATCCATGGCGGCGACAAAGGCGAAACCACCGTCACCCACCGCCTGTACCTGCACACCAAGACCCAGGGCCTGCTGGGCGCCTTTTTTGAGAGCATCGGCCAGTGCAAGCGCGGCGAGACGTTCCGCCCCCGCTGGAACGAAATTGTCGGTGCGCAGGGCATGTGCCGCCTGGGCGTGCGGGAATACACCAAGCAGAGCGGCCCCCACGCCGGTGAGACCGGGCAGGCCAACGAGATTGAAAAGTTTCTGCCCCGCCCCGAACCCACCGCCGCCCCCAGCACTGGGTGGAAGCAGGGAGCTTTTTAAGTTAGGAGGTAGGAAGTAGGAGTTAGGAGTGAAGGTGCGGCTTACGCCGCATTTTTGAAATTATAAAAAGCCTAATATCTAAATCGTGCGCGCACGCGCACTCCAATAACTCCTAACTCCTAACTCCTAACTCCTCACTAACACGGAAAGGATACTTATGCCCAACACAAACTCTCTCCCCCTCCGCCCCTATCAGCAGCGGGCGAAAGAACAGATCCATACAGAGTGGGAACAGGGGCGGCTGCGCACGCTGCTGGTGCTGCCCACCGGCACCGGCAAAACCATTGTGTTTGCTGCCGTGGCCGAAGACCAGGTGCGCGCCGGGGACCGGGTGCTGATCCTGGCCCACCGCGGCGAACTGCTGGAACAAGCCGCCGACAAGCTGCAAAAATCAACCGGCCTGGGCTGCGCGGTGGAAAAAGCCGAACAATCCTGCCTGGCCAGCTGGTACCGCGTTGCCGTTGGCAGCGTGCAAAGCCTGCAGCGCCCCCAGCGGCTGGAAAAGTTCCCCCACAATTATTTCAGCACCATCATCATTGACGAAGCCCACCATGCCGTGACCGACGGCTACCGCCGCATTCTGGACTGGTTCCCCGCGGCCAAGGTCCTGGGCGTAACGGCCACGCCGGACCGCGGCGACCTGCGCAATCTGGGCGAGGTGTTCGACAGCCTGGCCTATGAGTACAAACTCACCGATGCCATCCGGGACGGCTTTTTGTGCCGCATTATGGCGCAGACCATCCCCCTCAAGCTGGACATCTCCACCGTGGGCATGTCCGGCGGGGACTATGCCGTGGGCGAGCTGGGCAGTGCCCTGGACCCTTATCTGGACCAGATCGCCGCCGAGATGGCGCACTACTGCAAGGGGCGCAAAACCGTTGTCTTTCTGCCGCTGATCAAAACCAGCCAGAAATTCCGGGATACCCTGAACCGCCACGGATTCCATGCTGCCGAGGTCAACGGCCAGAGCACCGACCGCGCCCAGGTCCTGGCAGATTTTGACGCCGGAACCTACAACGTGCTGTGCAACAGCATGCTGCTGACCGAAGGCTGGGACTGCCCCAGTGTGGACTGCGTTGTGGTGCTGCGCCCCACCAAGGTGCGCAGCCTGTACAGCCAGATGGTAGGCCGCGGCACCCGCCTGCACGAAGGCAAAAAGGACCTGCTGCTCCTGGATTTCCTCTGGCTGACCGACCGCCACGAGCTCTGCCGCCCGGCCGACCTTGTGTGCGAGGACCACGCCGTTGCCCAGCAGATGACCGATAACCTAGCTGCCGCCGCCTGCCCGGAGGACGTGGAGGAAGCCGCCCGGCAGGCCGCCGAAGACGTGGTGGCCCAGCGGGAGGAAGCCCTTGCCAAGCAGCTGGAAGAACAGCGCCGCAAACGCGCCCGCCTGGTTGACCCACTGCAATACGAAATGAGCATCCAGGCTGAGGATCTGACCGGTTATGTGCCCGCCTTTGGGTGGGAAGCCGGTCCCCCCAGCGCCGAGCAAACCGCCGCGCTGGAAAAGCAGGGCATCTGCCCTGACGCGGTGGAATCCGCCGGCAAAGCATCCCTGCTGCTGGACCGGCTGAGCAAGCGCCGGGATGAGGGCTTAACCACCCCCAAGCAGATCCGCTGCCTGGAAAAATACGGCTTCCAGCATGTGGGCACCTGGAGCTTCAACGCCGCCAAGCACATGATCGACCGTATCGCCGCCTGCGGCTGGCGCGGCACCCCCAAGGGCGTGGACCCAAAGACCTATATGCCCTCTGCGGAAACAACCCCAATCTTTGACTTCGGATGGTAAACGGAATGGACAATGCAAATGATCTCAAGGAAGCCTTGGACTTTATCTCCCCGGCAAACTTGACCTATGAGGAATGGGTCACGGTGGGCATGGGCTTGAAAGAAGCCGGGTTCCCTGTCGCCGCATGGGAGCAATGGAGTTCCCGCGATGGCAGCCGATACCACAAGGGCGAATGTGCCCGCAAGTGGGAAAGTTTCCGCGGCAATCCCAAACCGATCACCGAGAACAGCATTTTCGCCCTGGCACGCAATCACGGCTGGCCGGGCCCTGCCGGGCATGAGCTGGACTGGAACGACGCGATCTGCGCCCCCGGCACCCGGCCGGACGGCGTTGTGGTGGATACCCGCTGGCTGGATGTGCAGGAGCTGAACATCCCCGAACAATGGGACCCCGCCGACCAGCTGCGCCGCTACCTGCAAGCCCTGTTTGAGCCGGAGGACCATGTGGCCTATGTGACCGAAAGCTACCTGCGGGATGACCGCTATGCCCCCACAAAAGGCTGCTGGGACCGCACCGCCGGTCAGCTGATGGACGAGCTTGCCCGCTGCGGCGGGGACATCGGCGCTGTGGTGGGCGATTACAACCCCGCCGCCGGTGCCTGGATCTGCTTCAACCCCGTGGAGGGCGGCCGCAGCAACAACAATGTGACCGACTACCGCTATGCCCTGGTGGAATGCGACAACATGGAGCTGGAAAAGCAGCAGGCCATTATCCGCCAACTGGAACTGCCCTGCGCGGCCCTGGTGTACAGCGGCAGCAAAAGCCTGCACGCCATTGTGCGGGTCGGCGCGCCGGATTATACCGAGTACCGCCGCCGGGTTGACTACCTGTACGCTGCCTGCAAGAAAAACGGCCTGACGCTGGACGAAGCCAACCGCAACCCTGCCCGCCTATCCCGCATGCCGGGCATCCTGCGCGGCGGCAAAAAGCAGTACCTGCTGGAAACCAACACCGGCAAATCCTGCTGGGAGGAATGGAAAGACTGGTTTGAAGCCTGCACGGACGACCTGCCCGATACCGAAAATCTTGCCGATGACTGGGCCAGCCTGCCCCCGCTGGCAGATGCCCTGATTGAAGGAGTGCTGCGCCAGGGTCACAAAATGCTGCTGGCCGGGCCCAGCAAAGCGGGCAAAAGCTTTGCCCTGATCGAACTGTGCATCTGCCTTGCCGAGGGTGCCCCCTGGCTTGGCCGCTTTGCCTGTGCGCAGGGCAAGGTGCTTTATATCAATCTGGAACTGGACCGCGCCAGCTGCCTGCACCGCTTCAAAGATGTATACGAAGCTTTGCACCTGCCGCCCCGGAACCTTGCCAACATCGACATCTGGAACCTGCGCGGTGCCTCCGTCCCCATGGATAAGCTGGCTCCCCGCCTGATCCGCCGGGCTGCCAAGAAAGGCTACCTGGCCGTTGTGCTGGACCCGATCTATAAAGTCATCACCGGCGATGAAAACAGCGCTGACCAGATGGCCAAGTTCTGCAACCAGTTTGACCTGGTCTGCCGGGAACTGGACTGTGCCGTCATCTACTGCCACCACCACAGCAAGGGCGCGCAGGGCGGCAAGCGCAGCATGGACCGTGCTTCCGGCTCCGGTGTGTTTGCCCGTGACCCGGATGCCATGCTGGATATGACCGAGCTGGTCCCCACCGATGCCATCCGGGAGCAGCTGCACAACAAAGCGGCCTGCGCCGCAGCCAAAGCCCTGCTGGATGCCCGCGGCCATGCCGATGCTTACGGCCCGGACGATGCCCTGAGCCGCAGCCGGATGCTGGCCATTGCCAAGGAACACCTGCCGCTGCCCGATCTGCGCCGCCTGGATGCAGACACCGCGGCTGCCATCAAGCGCGCCGATGCCATGACCGCCTGGCGCATTGAGGGCACTCTGCGCGAGTTTGCCCGTTTTGACCCGGTCAACCTCTGGTTCGACTATCCCGTACACAAGCTGGACAGCGGCCTGCTGGAGGACCTGCAGCCAGAAAGCGATTACAAGCAGCTTGGCTCCCGCGGTGCCGCAAAGCGCTGGGGAGACAAAGATACTGCCGCCAAAAGCAAGCGTGCCGAACTGCGCACCGCCTTTGAAGCCTGCACCATGGATGGTAAAGTGACCATTTACAGCATGGCTGAATACCTGAACCTGAAGCCCGATACCGTGCGCCGACGCCTGAAATCCGACGGCGGATTTTGGATTGATGGCACCAGCGTGGGGCTGAAAGAGCCCGGAAGCAACGGATAATATTTCTTATATTTCACGGAAAATAGCCGCTATCACAAATCCGTCCGAACTTCCGTATTTCGGAAAATAGCCGCTATCCGTACCAAATACGGACGGAAAATAGCCTTATATATATAGTAAAAATCCGTCCGTGTGTTGGGGTATCCCAGAGGATGGGGCGTACACAGCCCCCATCCCTCCGGGAACCCACCCCAACACGTTGGCCACAAAAAAAGAACGAGGTGAAAATACATGCAATTTTTTATTCCCATGCAGCCGCCCACCACAACCCACAATGCCAAGCAGCTGCATGCCTTTATGCGCGGCGGCAAGCCCTGCGCCGTGCTGCACGACAGCCCGGAGCTGAAAGCCACCCGTGCCAAGCTGCACGCCTACCTGGCCCCTTATGCACCGCCTACCCCCTGCAGCGGCCCGGTGCGGCTGTTGGTCAAGTGGCTGTTTCCCACTGACGGCCGCCACAATGACGGCGAGTGGCGCACCACCAAGCCCGATACCGACAACCTGGAAAAAGCCCTGAAAGACGAAATGACCCGCCTGCACTTCTGGCGCGATGACGCATTCGTGTGCAGTGAGGTGGTTGAAAAGTTCTGGGCCGATACCCCCGGCATTTTCATCAAGGTGGTGGAATTATGATGCCTGTTTCAAGCGGCATGCGGTTCGATGCGGAAAACAGCCGGTGCATCCCTGCCGAACGGATGACGCCGGACGAATTGCGCCAGCTGCACCGCCTGGCCATTGAGCGCCGCCCCGAAGCCTGTCTTGGCTGCGGGCTGGAACATAATTGTTTTGTGTATGGGCATGGATGTGCCGTCATCCGCAAAGCATTGCGGCTGTTGGGAGGTGGGGCGGATGCCTGTCTTTGATTCCAACTGTTTCTACATCATCCAATGCCTGGCCCTTGTGTTTCTTGTGGCCCCCTGCGTGCTCTTTGCGGGCGGCATGCTGATCTGTGGGCTGATGTGGTGCGGGCTGCGCATCACCCGTGCGCTGAACCTGCGGCTGTTGGGCCTGCCGCGGTGCGGGCGCTGCCGCTACTGGGCCACCGTCCAGTGCCCATTGTACGGCCGCAATACGCCGGATGATTTCTGCAGCCGCGGCGAAAGGTGGGGTGACTGATGGACATTCTGCTTTCGATTATCGGCAGCGCTGTTCTGGCCGCGCTGCTGGCCGCCGCCTACACCGCCGGGCTCTGCGCCGGGAAAGCCGCCGCCCACCTGGACGAGGACGACGAACCCAAGATCTACATGGATCACACACATGGAGGTGAGGATTGATGCCGAAATATTCCGATAGGCCCTGTGCCCGCTGCGGCAAAATGATGCTGCACGCCTATTGCAGCCAGCGCTACTGCAAAGCCTGTGCCCCGCTGGTGCGCAGCGACGATGCCATCATCAGCCGGGCCAAACAGCGCAGCAAACGTGCCATGAGCGAGATCGCCCGCGTGGAACGTGCCGCCCGTGCCGAAGGCAAGACCTATGGCTGCTATGTGGCCCTGCATGAGCCGCGGAAGGGGTGATGCCATGACCTATGAAGAGAAAGTTGCCTGGCTGCGCCGCTACCAGCAAAGCCTGCGCCAGGAGCGGGAGCTTGAGCAGGAGCTGCTCACACTGCGCAGCCAGGCTTGCCGCGTCACGCCGCTTCTTTCCTCCATGCCAACCGGCACTCCGGACGGTCAGGGCATCCCCCGTGCTGTGGAGCGCATCATTCAGGCGCAGCAAGAACTGGAACGCCAGATTGCCATCTGTGCAGATACCCGCCGCGACATCATCACAATCATCAATCAAATTACCGATGCCCGTGATCAGGAAATTTTGCGCAGAAGATACCTGCTTGGCCAGCGCTTTGAACAGATCGCAGTGGAGATGCACCTGGAATATCGGTGGGTTAGGAGGAGGCACAAAAAAAGTCTCAGCGAAATAGATATTTTCGACAATTCTCTTAACAAAGAATTGTCAACACTAGCAGGAAGTGATATGCTATAATATTATTGTAATATACTTATAATTAAACTAGATAGGAGGAAAACTGTATGAACGCCAAACAATTATCCGCTGATATTATTACCTATGCAGCCCAGTGCGGTTTTCCCGTGACAAATTTAAAACTCCAAAAAACACTGTACTATTTGCAGGGATACTATGCCAAGGCTTATGGAGAATCTTTGTTTTCAGATGAAATCGAACACTGGGCATATGGGCCTGTCGTTCCATCCGTTTATTTTGAATACTGCTCTTTCAGCGCAAATGCAATTCTTATTCCGCCTTCCGACCAGCCTTTTTCCTGCTACGGTTCTGATGAGAAAAAACTTCTGATTTCTGTCATTGACAAATGCCTTTCTCTTACCGCGCGAGAACTCGTCGGAAGAACTCATCGGGAATCCCCTTGGATGAACACTCAGCCTTCCGATGTTATCCCTTTTAATGCTATTTTGCACTATTTCAGAGACAATGATCCCCTTGGACTTTCAGCATAACTAAAAGGACGAACTGCTTGCAATGAATGATTTCAAAACTTTCCAAGACGAGCAAATGACTCAACTTGTTGCGGTTCTTGACGAAATAAGGAACTATGCTGTTGATGAATTAGATTCAGCTCCATCCTCTGATGTTGCTGCAGACTTTTTGGTTAAGCTGCAAGCGGTATACGATGATGAAAATTTTCGTCATTCTTATTCTATACTTTCACGTTGCTTGGGCTCCTACCAAGCGGATGAGCGCGATTCTATTCCCGTTATTCTTGCAAGAGTTGTCGATCTGGCTGCTCTGCAAAAGCAAACGGAAAAAGATGCCCGTATTTTGGGAAGTTTGCAAAAGCTCTTGGATCACATTGAATTGGAATGTTTGCGCCTAAATCGCATGGATGAAATTCGAAATCTGGCTAAAGTTTCCAAGACTCAACAAGAGCAAACGTCAGCTATAGCGCAGGAAGTAGCTAATGATACCAAACTTCTTGAATCAAAGGTTCAGGGGTTTCACGAGCAATCTATTACTATTTTAGGTATATTTTCTGCTGTCGTCGTTGGCTTCATGGCTGAAATATCTCTTTTTACCAAAGGATTTGAAACATTAACCCCTAAAAATGTATATGCACTGCTTTTTTATTGCACTGTTGTCGGAATCATTGTTTTTGATACATTGTTCATGTTGATTTTCTTTGTAGCAAAAATTGCAGGTTTTTCGCTATCGGTCAATAAACACGCCAAGGAATCTGGCCTTTGGCTATTCCGTACATTTTTCAACTATCCCTATGTTTATTGCTTCAATATCCTAGCCATATTAGGTGCTGTTCTGCTATATCTAGCCAACAAGTACTGACTTTTGACCCTCGCAGACCCCCAATAAACATGCTATAATACCATCATCAAAAGCCGTAAGGAACCCAAAACGTCCTTACGGCTTTTGTATTGTCATTTTATCCTCCCCATTTCAGCCAGACGGTCTTGCTCCCGTCTGGCTGTTTTTATGCCGCACAGCCGGCCCTTTGGCAGGGGCGCTGTGTTCCCAAGCAACGGCACAGCAAGGGTGCAAGGCCCTTGTGCGGCCCCACTCCCCGGCACCCGGCAAAGGCTCACACATTTTACTCTCTTTCCTTTTGTCCGTGCGTGCCGGGGTTCTTTAATATTCCACCCCGCCCCAACCCGGCGGGGTATTTTATTGCAGAAAGGCGGTGAAACATGGCATACAAACGCAATCCGGTCGGGCGGCCCCCGAAGTACAAAAGCGTGGAAGAGATCCAAGGCAAAATTGATGCCTATTTCACCGCCTGCAAGGGGCACCCCCTGATGAACCCGGATACCGGCGAGCCGTTCCAGGACAAATACGGCCTGCCCATTATTGTGGATGCCAAACCGCCGACGGTAAGCGGGCTGGCCCTGGCGCTGGGGTTTTCCTGCCGCCGGGACCTGAACGCCTACCAGGGCAAAAAGGAATTTTGCACCACGATTACGCGCGCGAAGGCCCAGTGCGAAGCATACGCCGAAGAACGCCTGTTTGACCGGGACGGCACCAACGGCGCGCAGTTCAGCCTGCGCTGCAACTTTGGCTGGAACGAAAAGCCCGCCGAAGCACCGCCCCCGCCCGCTGATGACGGCTTTTTGACCGCCATGCAGCAGCAGGCGCCCGAAGCCTGGAAGGATGGTGCGGATGAACCCGGTTAAGCCTGCCGCGTTTCGGTTCCGGCCGTTCAGCCGCCGCCAAAAGCAGGTACTGACCTGGTGGTGCAGCACCTCCCCCGTACAGGCGGCGGACGGGCTGATCGCGGACGGGTCCATCCGCTCCGGCAAAACCGTTTCGCTCTCCCTCAGTTTTGTGCTGTGGGGCATGGCGCGCTTTAACGGCCAGAACTTTGCCCTGTGCGGCAAGACCATTGCCAGCCTGCGGCGCAACGTGGTGGGGGTGCTCAAGCAGATGCTGACCGCCCGCGGCTACACTGCCGCCGAGCGCCGGGGCGACAATTTGCTGATCGTGACCCGCGGGACCGTGACCAACTATTACTACCTGTTCGGCGGCAAGGACGAGGGCAGCCAGGACCTGATCCAGGGCATTACGCTGGCAGGTGCGCTGTTTGACGAAGTTGCCCTGATGCCGGAAAGCTTTGTAAACCAGGCCACCGCCCGCTGTTCTGTGGACGGTTCCAAGTTCTGGTTCAACTGCAACCCGGAGGGGCCGGAGCACTGGTTCTACAAAAGCTGGATTTTGCAGGCCCGCGCCAAGAACCTGCTGTACCTGCACTTTACGATGGATGACAACCTGAGCTTGTCCGAGCCGATCAAGGCGCGGTACCGGGCGCAGTACACCGGCGTGTTTTATGAGCGGTACATCCGCGGGCGCTGGGTGGTGGCCGAAGGTCTGGTTTATCCCTTTGTGGCAGCCAATCCGGATGCCTACCTGCTGCGCGGGCCGACCGCCGGGATGGACGGCCGCTTTTTTGTCTCGATCGACTACGGCACCCACAACCCGTGCAGCATGGGGCTGTGGTGCGTGCAGGCCAACCGGGCAGTGCGCATCAAGGAAAGTTACTACAACTCCCGCGAGATCCAGCACCAGCGCACCGATGAAGAACATTACACCGCGCTGGAAGAGCTGACCCGCGGTTACTATGTGCAGGAAGTGGTGGTGGACCCCTCCGCCGCGTCCTTTATTGAAACCATTCGCCGCCATGGGCGGTACATGGTGCGGGCTGCCGCCAACGATGTGCTGGACGGCATCCGGGTCACGGCCAGTCTGCTGCAAGCCGGGCGGGTGCAGATCCACGAAAGCTGCACAGATGCCCTGCGGGAGTTCAAAACCTACTGCTGGGACGACAAGGCCCCGCAGGATGCCGTCATCAAGGAGAACGACCACGCCATGGACGACATCCGCTATTTTTGTTATACCGTGCTGGCCCGCGAATACCGCTGGGCGGATTGGAGGAAGTGAAGATGTTCCAAAAGCTTTTGCGCTGGCTGCGCGCCCAGATCGGCACGCTGTTTGGCGATGTCCCCGGCGCAAATGACATTATCCTGTCCGGCCAGATGGAAAATGCCCTTGCCCTGTGGGCCCAGATGTACGAGACGGGCGGCCCCTGGTGCACGGCAAAAAATGACCTGCACAGCCTGCATATCGCAGCCAGCGTGGCGCGAGAGTTCGCCCGGCTGGTTACGATGGAGCTGAAAGTCAGCCTGTCCGGCTCTTCGCGGGCGGACTATCTGGCAGAGCAGCTGGCCCCGTTTCTGGACAAGCTGCCCAACTACACCGAGATTGCCTGCGCACTGGGAGGGGCAGTGTTCAAGCCCTATGTTTCCGGTGACAGGCTGCTGGTGGATGTGGTGCAGGGGGACTGCTTTTTCCCCACCACCTTTGACACCACCGGCCGCCTGACCGGGGCGATCTTCTCCGAACAGCTCAAGCGCAAAAACACGATCTACACCCGCCTGGAGCGGCACGAATACGCCGCCGGGGTGCAGACCATCCAGAACAGGGCGTTTGCCAGTTCCAGCACGGCCAGCCTGGGGCAGGAGATCCCGCTGGCCGATGTTCCGGAGTGGGCCGACATTGCGCCGGAGGTGCGCATTGAGGTGGAGCGGCCGTTATTTGCCTACTTCCGCATTCCCCTTGCCAACCGCAATGACCGGCACAGCCCGCTGGGGGCCAGCGTTTACGCCCCCGCTGTGGATACCATCCGGGACGCGGACGAACAGTTTGGCCGCCTGCTGTGGGAGTACGAGGGCGGCCAGCTTGCCATTGATGTGGACGCTGCGGCCCTGCGCCCCACCGGGGACGGTGGGGTCCAGATGGACCAGCGCAGCGGTCGGCTGTACCGCGGCTGCATGACCGGCAACGTGGCGGACCGCACGCTGTTCAATGTGTTTGCACCCGCCCTGCGGGATGAAGCCTATCTGCGCGGGCTGGACGGAATCTTGAAACGCATTGAGTTCCAGTGCGGCCTTGCCTATGGCACCCTGAGCGACCCCCAGAATGTGGACAAGACCGCCACCGAGATCATGGCAAGCAAGCAGCGCAGCTACTCCACCGTAAAAAGCATCCAGCACGCGCTGCAGGAGGCGCTGGATGACCTGCTGTACGCAATGAACGCCTATGCCGACCTGTACCAGCTGGTTCCCGCGGGCAGCTACACCGCCGTGTACAACTGGGACGACAGCATTGTAAACGACCCCAGCGAGCGCAAGCAGCTGTTCTGGCAGTATGTGCAGGCGGGCAAGTTCCCCATGCAGCGCTACCTGACCGAGTTTGAGGGCTACAGCCAGGAGGAAGCCGCCCAGATCGCGGCTGAAACCAGCGCCGAGAACAACGCCGACGAAGCCCTGACCTTTGCCCCGTGAGGTGATGCCCCATGCTGACCCCTGACCAGCTGGATGCCCTGCCCCGCCGTTTTGTGCAGCTGTGGCAGCAGGTGGAAGACGACATTTTGCAGGACATTGCCCGGCGCATGAAAAGCCTGGGCAAGCTGGACCCGCTGACCCCAACGGCCATATGGCAGGCATTACGGCTGGCCGAAACCCGCGCGGTGCGCAGTAACACCGTTGCCACGCTGGCCAGGTACACCGGCAAAAGCCGGGCGGAGATCAAGCGGCTGCTGGAAACCGCCGGGGCACAGACCCTGGCTGCGGACGATGCCGTTTATACGGCTGCCGGGCTGGACCCGCCGCCGGTCAACCAGTCCCCTGCCCTGCTGAACCTGCTGAATGCCGGGTACCGCCAGACCTGCGGCACCTGGCAGAACCTGACGGCCACCACCGCCAACACCGTGACCGGCGCGTTTGAGGACCGGCTTTCCCGCGCGTGGGGGCTGATCAGCACCGGAGCCCTGGATTACAACACGGCCATCCGCCGCGCGGTTGACGATCTGGCGGACACCATGCCGTACATCACCTACCCCAGCGGCCACACTGACACGCTGGAAGTGGCCGCCCGCCGGGCGGTGCTGACCGGCGTAAACCAGACCTGTGCGAAATTGCAACTGAAACGCATGGAAGAGATGGGCTGCGAATTTGTGGAAGTGACCGCCCACGAGGGGGCCCGCCCCACCCATGCGGTGTGGCAGGGCAGGGTTTACCACCGCGGCGGCGCTGTGGTGCAGGACGGCGAGCGGTACGAGGATTTTGAGACCGCCACCGGTTACGGCACCGGACCCGGCCTGTGCGGCTGGAACTGCCGCCACAACTTTTACCCGTTCTACCCCGGCGTATCTGTCCGCAACTACACGGACGAACGCCTGGCTGAGCTGGACGCCCGCAATATTCCCTATGGCGGCGGACTGTACACCCGGTACGAGATCACCCAGATGCAGCGGGCGCTGGAACGCAGGGTGCGCAAGTACAAGCGCCGTTACCTGGCCGAGACCACCGCCGGGGTGGATTCCAGCCAAAGCGCCGCCAAGCTGAAAGCCGCCCGGCAGCAGCTGAGTGCGTTCCTGGAGGAAACCGGAGAGCGGCTGGACGGCGCAAGGGCGGAGGTGCCGGGCTTTGGGCAAAGGGAGGCGAAACAGGCGGATGAGGCGGCAAGCGCCTTGCAATCCGTACAAAACAATGCTACACTGAAAGAAATCAGCCTGGGGTACAAGGAGATTACCATCCAGAGCATTCAGCGTATTCAGCCGTTTGCCTGTGAGACGCTGGACGCTGCGGGCAGCCGCGCCCTTGCCAACGCGCACAAGAAGCTGCTGCTGGAAGCCCGAAAGGTTCCGCTTGGGATAGAAAAGGCCCGCTGCTATGGGCTGGATATGCAGCCGCTGGGCGGTTACAAGGAAAGTTCTGAACCGGGAACGCCTGTAAAGATCAAGGTTCCAAATGTTGACTGCATTGTAATACACTCGCACCCCAGTGGGCTGACGTTTTCACCTGATGATTTACGCGCCTTTGCTAAACATACATCACTCAAGCTGCTTACTGCGGTGGGCAATGACGGAAACATTTTTGCAATCGAGCGTACTGCAAATACCAATGAAATAGCTCTTCAGTTGGCCGCGTCAGAATTGAGTGATGCCGCAGACAAAGCAAAAACTAATGAGCAAGTTTGGAATCTCATGAACGCATTTTTTGAGGAGGTGCAGCAATATGGCGTGCATTATTACGCCGGAAAAGATTGAGTATATGAAAAACTATCTCAAAGAGCACCCGATTGACCCGCAGTATGATGAGCCTGAAGGTTATATTGTGCTTGACGGAAACACCCCACCTTCTCAGCTGGCTGCGCGCGGATATTACGACATTCTGAAAAAACTGGGTGAACTGCCTGAATAACCCCTAAACATTCAACCACGATGCACCTGCACCGTGGTTTTTTCATGCCCATTTTTAGGAGGATACAATGAAGAAGCTGCTTGTTTTGATGCTGGCCATGCTGACCGCAGTGACCAGCCCGGAACAGTTCAAGGTGAATTACATCTGCCCGCGCCAGTACCGGCTGTGCTTTTACACGGACGTTTTGCCCGGCGTGGAAATTGTGCCGTAAAGGCCGCACCAACAAATTATTGAAACCACGATGCAAATTCTGCGCCGTGGTTTTTTTATGCCTGCTTGCCCTGCATGAGGGGAACGCGGGCACTTTTTATACCCTTTTGCCCGGTTGCGGCAGGGCTTACACAGCCGCACAGACGGTGACGGCAACCACCTAAAAACGCCTATCTGACACCCTACACAGGAGGTAACACCCATGAAAACCGAAGATCTCAAAGCCCTTGGCCTGAATGATGAGCAGGTGCAGCGTGTGTTCGCCATGAACGGCGCGGACGTGAACCGCGAAAAGCAGGCCGCCGAGACGGCCAAAGCCGAACGCGACGCCATCCGCACCCAGCTGGACGAAGCCAACACCAAGCTGAAAGGCTATGACCCCGACTGGCAGCAGAAAGCCACCGACGCCCAGAAAGCGGCTGACGCAAAAGTGGCCGAGCTGCAGGCAGGCTATGCCGCTCAGAATGCAGCTGCCGGGCTGCACTTTACCAGCGCCAGCGCAAAAAAAGCATTTATGGCCGACCTGGCCGCCAAGAAACTGCCCCTGCAGGGGGACAGCCTGCTGGGCTTTGACGACTTTGTAAAGACCTACCGCGAAAATGACCCCGGCGCGTTTGCCGCCGATACCAAGCCCGCGCGTATTGTGGCCAGTGCTACCGGCACCCCGGCAGCCGCCACCGGCCGCGAAGAAGCAAATGCGGCGATCCGTGCCGCGTTTGGCAAATGAAAGGAGTATAACCCATGCCCAATGTTATTGATCGTTCCCGCGCTGAAGCCCTCATCCGTGAGCAGGTCGTCAGCACCATTTTTCAGGATGCCCCCAAGCAGAGCATTGTGATGCAGCTGGGCCGCAAGCTGCCCAACATGACCAGCAAGCAGACCCGCATTCCGGTGCTTTCCATGCTGCCGCTGGCCTACTGGGTCAACGGTGATACCGGCTATAAGCAGACTTCCCGCCAGGCGTGGGAAAACGTCTACCTGACCGCCGGTGAGCTGGCAGTCATTGTCCCCATCCCCGAAGCCGTTCTGGCCGATGCTGAGTTTGACATCTTGGGCGAGGTAACCCCGCGTGTCAACGAAGCCATCGGCCTGCGGGTGGACCAGGCCATTCTGTTCGGCATCAACCGCCCGGCAGAGTGGCAGAACGACATTATCACCGTTGCCCGCCAGGCCGGCAACAACGTTTCCGGCGGCATCAGCTATGATTCCCTGCTGGGCGAAAACGGACTGTTTGCCAAGGTGGAGGATGCAGGCTACACCGTGGATGGCGTTGTGGCTGCCATGGGTGCCAAAGCGTCCCTGCGCGGCATCAAGGACACCAACGGCCAACTCCTGTACAAGAGCGATATGCAGGGCACCACTCCCTATGCCCTGGACGGCGCGCCGATCTACTTCCCGGAGAACGGCAGCTTTGATACCAGCGTTGCCCGCATGGTGGCCGGCAACTTTAAGCAGCTGGTGTACGCCATCCGCCAGGATGTGGACGTCAAGATCCTGGACCAGGCCGTGATCCAGGACCCCAGCACTAAGGCCATCATCTTCAACCTGGCCCAGCAGGACATGATTGCCCTGCGCGTTACCTTCCGCATGGGCTGGGCTATGCCGAACCCCGCCACCCGCATGAACGAGAACCGCGTCAACGTGCCCTTTGCCTACATTGACGCCGCGACCGCCTACACCGACCAGACTGTGACCTTTACCGTCAAGGATAATGCCGAAAGCTCCCCCAATGCCATTGCCGGTGCAGCTGTCAATGTGAACGGCTCCATCCGCCTGACCGGCACTGACGGCACCGCAGTGTTCCACCTGCGCGCCGGTGAATATCCCTACAGCGTCAAGGCAGACGGTTACCGCCCGCAGACCGGCACCGTAACGGTTGCCGCAGCCGCCGTACCGGTTGCCGTCACCCTGCCTGCATCCAAGTAAGGGGGCTGCCATGTATGCTGATTTTACCGACTATCAGGGCGCCTACTGCGGCACCCTGATCACCACCCAGGGGCAGTGGCTGCCCGCCGTGCGGGAAGCCTGTGCTTATCTGGACAGCATCACATTTGGCCGCCTGAAGTGCGGGGTGCCGGTGGATGATACCGTAAAGCTGGCGGCTTGCGCGCTGGCGGATGTTGCCGCCCGCTACCAGGCTGCCAAGGCCGATGAGCGCAGCCGCCCCGGCCTGGCAGCCTTTAACACAGACGGCTACAGCGAAACGCTGAATACTGCCGCCCTGACCGCACAGTACACGGCAGACATGCAGGCGGCCGCGGATATTTACCTGCCGCGCAGCCATCCGCTGCGCTATGCGGGCCGGGATGGGAGGTGCCGCCCTTGTACGGCTGTGACCAGACCGTGACCCTGACCCACCTGCACTATGACGGCGATGCCGACCGGGACGTGAAAGAAGAAACCACCCTGACCGGCGTGAGCTGGTACGGGCAGGCAAAGACCGCCGTGGATTCCACCGGCCTGCACGCGGCGCGGGTGTACAAATGCCGCATCCCGGAAAGCGCCGCCCCCGCCGGGCTGGACATTGCCCCCGGCGACAAGATCACCTGCGGCACCGTGACCGCCACCGTGCTGGCCGTCCACGACAACCGCGGCCACCCCGCGCCGCACTGGTATGTGGAGGCAAGCTGATGGGACTGAAATATGATGCCCGCCTTGACCTTTCCGCCCTTTCGGATGCCCTAGAAAAACGGGGGCTGACACCGGGCGGGAGGGTGCAGAAGGCGGTGGACGAAGCGGTGATCCGCTATTGTGACCCCAAGGTGCCATTCCGCACCGGCACCCTCAAGCACAGCGCCATCACGGCAAGCGCCATCGGGGACGGCATGATCGTGTACGCCACGCCCTATGCGCGTTACCTGTACTATGGCGAGGTGTACGGCCCCAACATTCCCATCTTTGAGGGCGGCGAGCTGGCAGGCTTTTTCAGCCCGCCCCACAAGTACCCTACCGGCCGCCCGCTGACCTACAACGGCGCACCGGACCGGGGCGCTTATTGGTTTGAGCGTGCCATGGCCGAGCACAAGGATGACGTCATCCGCGAAGCCGCCGCCCTGGCAGGAGGAAGACCCGGAAGATGAACGTACTGGATGCCACCCGCGCCTGGATGCGTGCACAGTGCCCGCTGATCAACAAGCAGGACCTGTTCAACGCCAACTACCTGGGCGCAGAGCCGACCGAATACACCCTGCGCACGGCCAGCGAGAGCCACCGCACCGACGTGCTGGGGTACGACCTTGCCGAATACAACCTGACCTTTGTGGCGCAGCTGCCGTTTGGACGGGAGCTGAAGCCCAACCTGGACGCAGCTGATTTTTTCGCCGCGCTCTCCGCCTGGATCCGCGGGCAGGAGCGCACCCACAACTACCCCGCTGTCAGCGGGTACCGCGTGACCAAAATCACGGCATCCAACGCCGGTGTGCCCACCGGGGCGGATGCCAACGCGGCCCGCTATCAATTACAAATCAAACTCTATCTTGAGGAGGAATAACCATGGCAGAAGCTGCTATCAACCTGACCGCCGGCCAAAAAGCTGACCGCAAACTGGACATGATCTTTGTGGACGTCGGCGGTTCCGGTACTGAAACCTGGGAACTGCTGGGCCGCGGCGTTGAGGACGCAAGCGTGGAATACAACCACGACACCGACACCGTGACCGACATCCTGGGCATTACGGACGTGAACGTGAGCGCCGCAAAGCCGGAGCTTGACCTGGACCCCTGCACCATCCGCGGCGGCCAGAAGCTGAGCGCCAAGCTGCTGGACATTGAGCGCCGCAACGCTGTAAGCGAGCTGAGCATGTTTGATGTGCTGCACGTCCACTGCTTCCTGGGGGCTGCTTCCGGCTCCTTCACGGCGGAAAAGCACACCGGCTGCACCATCGTGCCCCAGAGCCTGGGCGGCTCCGATTACGTCGGCATGCCGATGAACGTACACCTGTCCAACAACAAAACGCTGGGCACCTGCACCATTGCGGCCGGCGTGCCCACCTTCACGGAGGAATAACCAATGGAGCTGAACATTGACCGCGGCTTAAAAAGCTATGACGTCAAGGATGCGGACGGCACCCTGATCGGCACCATCCGCTTCAACCCCTCCGACATCGGCCTGGCCGGCCGCATGGAGGAAGCCCGCGCCAAGATCGCCGAAATTACGGCCGCGCCCGTGACCGGCCCCGAGGATCTGGTGGAGTGGGACAGGCAGGTGCGCCACTGGTTTGATTACATCTTCGGCACGCCGGTATCGGATGTATTCTTTGCCGGGGTATCCAGCCTGGCTTTCTGCGAGGACGGCAGCCTGGTGGCCGAAGCCGTGCTGGATGCCGTCACCCCGATGCTGACCCAGGCGGTGGAAGCCGCCGCCAAGGCCAGCGCGGCCCGCATTGCCAAACACGCGGACGCCTACCAGGGCAGCACCGCCGGGCTGGCCCCGGAACAGCAGTGAGCGGCTGGAAGCTGCCCACCAGCGTGACGGTATGCGGGCAGGAGTTTGCCATCCGCAGCGACTACCACGCCGTGCTGGATGCCATCTCCGCCCTGCGTGACCCGGAGCTGAGCCCGCAGGAACAGACCCTTGCCTGCCTGGAGATCCTGTACCCGGATTGGAAGCGCCTGCCGGACCTGAGTGCAGCAGCCCAGGCGGCCATGGTGTTTATCAACTGCGGCAAGCCGGTGGAAGCCGCCGTGCCAAAGCCCGCCCTTGTGGACTGGGACACCGACGCCGCCATCATGGCACCGGCAGTGGACAAAGTTCTGGGCTACAGCTGCCGCCGCTGCGCCTACCTGCACTGGTGGGAGTTCATCGGGGCATTTGGCTGCATCGGGGACGGCCAGTTTGCGCAGGTCGTCTCCATCCGCAATAAGCGCCTGCACGGCAAAAAGCTGGACAAAGCCGAGCAGGAATTTGTGCGCAACAATCCCGATCTGGTCACCCTGCCCAAACACAAGCTGACCAGCGCGGAAGAAGAATTTTTCAAAAGTCTGGGGGTGTAGTTCTTGGCTGATGGGTCGATCATTCTGGATACCAGAATCAACAATAAAGGCGCCTATGCCGAGCTGAAAGAGCTGCAGGCCAAGGCCAAGAGCACCGCCCAGCAGGTTGCTGCGCTGGACAAGCAACTGGCGCAGGCAGGTGCCAAGCATACCAGCCTGGGCGATGATCTCAAGCGTGCCCGGCAGGAAGCCGCCGAAACCGCGCGCGAACTGCAAAAATTAAACACTACCATGGACTTGCAGCACCAAAAGAATGGGCTGGATTCCTCCCCTGCTGACGTTAAACGCAGTGATAAGCTGCGGGCCACGTTGGATCAGCAGCAGCAAAAAATTGGCGCGATGTCCAAGGAATATCGTGACCAGGTTCCCATGCTTGAAAAGCTACAAGAAGAGCACGATGCCCTTTTGCAGCAAATGGATACCGAAAACCTAGCGGTTGAGCATCAATCCCGGCGCATTGAATCCCTGTTAGGCCGACAAATTGCCGCATCGCGCGCAGTTCAGGGCGTAAAAAACGCCGTTCGTCTTTCGGCTGCAGCGATTCAACAGCCCTTCAAAGCAATTCAGGCCAGGTTGTCCGCCATGACAAAGGGCCTGGGGCGGTTTTCCCGCCGCATTGCCGGACTTGCTTCCAGTGCTCTAATTTTCAACTTGCTCTCGTCTGGTCTGCGCCAGATGACCAGCTACATGGGCACTGCCCTGCTTTCCAGCGCATCCCTGCGTCAGGCCCTGGGCAACCTGCAAGGTGCTGCGGCTACTGCTGCAGCGCCTTTGATTCAGATTCTGACCCCCGCCCTGACCGCGCTGGCAAATGCGGCAGCAACTGTGTTCGCGTATTTGGCCAAGCTGGTGGCATTCCTGACCGGCAAGACGGTATCCTCCGCCAAGGCCGCTGCCAAGGGCATGAGCGGAACATCCAAGGCAGCGAAAGATGCTGCAAAGAGCCTGGCCGGGTTTGATGAAATCGAACGGTTAGATGCCAAGACAGGGAGCAGCGGCGGCGGTTCGGGCGCCAGCAGCATCACCCCCAACTATAACTTTGACGCAAAAAGCCCGTTCCTGGATTCCGTGCTGGCCGCCATCGAGGCAGGCGAATGGAACCAGGTCGGGCAGCTTTTCGCCCAAAAGCTGAATGAAGCCATGGCGGCGATCCCCTGGCCGGATATCCAGGACAAGGCCCAGACCTGGGCCGCAAACATTGCGGATACCCTCAACGGCTTTATCGACCGGCTGGACTGGCGGCTGGTTGGTTCTACCTTGGCACAGGGGCTTAACACGGCACTGATCTTTGCAGACACCCTGGTACAAAGTATCCACTGGGACACCCTGGGTAATGGCATCGGCAATGGGATGAACCAGTGCGTGGAAGAACTGGACTGGGAAGCCCTTGGCCGCTTGATGATTGCCAAGTGGAAGATCGTCTTCGAGACACTGCACGGTTTTATCCAAACCTTTGATTTTAGTGCGCTGGGGGACGCATTCGCCCGCGCGACCATGGCCGCCATCAATAATATTGACTGGCCCCAGGCTGCCGCAGACCTTGTATCCGGTGCGGCGGGGCTGCTGGAATCTCTGGCACACTGGATCGATGGGCTGGATTGGCAGCAGATCGGCAGCACGATTGCCGAATGCATTACCAATATCGACTATGCCGAACTTGCGCAGGCAATTCTGGATTTGCTGTCCGCCGCCGTCACGGGGCTGGCAGATGGGCTTTCAGCCCTTGCTGGGCATCTTGTCGGTGATTTTATCCAGGGCATAAAGCAGTGGTTTGATGACGTCCAGACCCAGGCAGCGGTTGCCGGATACGGTGACGACGTTGCTCAGTACCTGTTCGATGGTTTTATCGACGGCCTGGAAGCACTCTGGAACGGCATCGGGCAGTGGATCTATGATCACATTTTCACGCCGTTCAAAAATGGTATTTGCGAAGCATTTGGAATCCACTCTCCCAGTACCGAAGCCAAATCCTGGGGGTCCTACATCTCGCAGGGACTTCTGGACGGTCTGGCCAGCAAGTGGGAGAACATCACCGGCTGGCTGCGTGACCTCAAGCAGAATTTTGTAGACGCATGGGATAACATCCGCGCTAAAACTACTGAGACATTCAATTCCCTTGGGCAGACGATTTCTGACATCTGGAACGGCATCTCCAGTACCATCAAAAACGCCGTCAATGGCATCATCGGCTTCATCAACCGGATGATCTCCGCCGTTGTCACCGGCATCAATGCGGTCATCAACGCGCTGAACGGGTTGTCGTTCGACCTGCCGGACATATTCGGCGGCGGGCATGTCGGGTTTAATATCAGCACCCTGACCGCCCCGCAGATCCCCTACCTGGCGCAGGGCGCGGTCATCCCGGCCAACCGGGAGTTTCTGGCCGTGCTGGGCGACCAGAACCACGGCACCAACGTGGAAGCCCCGCTGGATACCATCAAGCAGGCCGTGGCCGAGGTCATGGAGGACCTGCAGGCGGGCCAGATGGCGGGCTTTGAAGCCGTGGTTGCCGTGCTGCGGGAGATCCTCTCCGCCGTGTACGGCATCGAGCTGACCGACGAGGACGTAGGCCGCGCCGTACAGCGCTGGCAGCGCAAACAGCTGACTGCCACAGGAGGTGTGTAACGTGACCCTGACCAATCTGTTCCAGATCGATGGCAAATCCCTGTACGCACCGGACTGCGACACGGGATTGCGGCCCAATTTTCAACCTGTGCGTGAACGCGCACACCTTCCAACTTCTAACTCCTAACTAAACCCAACGGAGGTGTATACATGCATCAATCCTACCTCACTTTTTCAAGCGACACCGAGCTAAAGGACGGCTCCCTGCAGGATGCCCGCAACCTTTTGTCTCTTGCTCTATCCGGCCTGGCCGAAGCGGCCGATGAAACGACCCTGCAAACCGCCGGGGCTGCCGAATATTTTTGCCGTTACGATCTGCCGCAGTACCTCTCTGTCCTGCGCGCCGCCATGGATACGCTGGACAAGGTGCAGCAGGGTGCGCAAGGGGCTGCTGCCGCAGATAAGGCATAAAAAATCCCCGCAGGGGTTAATCCTGCGGGGTGTCGGGAATGTATTCAAGAATATCGCCCGGTTGACAGTTGAGCAGCCGACAGATTGTTTCGATGTTTGACCACGACAACTGCCCATCCGTTCGGAGTTTTTGCAATGTGGACTGGCTTAAAAGAGCTTCTTGCCGGATTCTCGTTGTATTGTATCCGGCCTGCTTCAGCGCTTCCAGAATATTGACTTTGAATCTTAACGGCATTGTTTTTCTCTCCTTTTTCATCTTTTTTTTGAAAATAGCACTTGACTTTTCGTGTACACAACTATACAATAAGCGTGTACACAGAAAGTAAGGTGATGATATGTCGCCCCGTACAGGCAGACCAAAGTCTGAAAACCCAAAGGACATCCAGCTGAAAATCCGCGCTGACGAACAAACGATGCGTGATTTGAAATATTGCTGCGAAAAGCTCAATAAAACGCGCAGTGATATTATCCGGCTGGGAATCCAAAAGATTAAGGCTGAGGTTGAAAGCAAATAAGGCATCCGCTCCCACCTACCACAGCGAAGCGAATGCCTTATAAACCCCAGAGGTAAGCCCATCTGGTAAATTTATTATACCATTTGGCCGCACCTCTTACAAGTTTTTTGAAATGTACCGTTGACTTTTGCCTAGGCATATGTTATATTATGCCTAGGCAATATTGGAGGTGATGACATGTCGCCTAAAACCGGTCGGCCTATTGTGGGAGCTGAACCAAAAAACAAGCAGATTGCTTTAAGAGCAACCGAAAGCACTGTCCGAAAATTTCAAGAGTGTGCTGACATCACAGGAAAAACAAAGACTGACTTGCTTGAATGTATGGTTGATGAACTCCACAAAAAGCTGACAGAAAAATAAGAGTAGCCTGTCCCCTACGAAAAGTTCAGACTACTCTTTTAACCCCAAACCGTTATGATTTGGTAAATTTATTATACCACAGTCTTAGCGGTTTTACAAATGATTTGAGGTAAATATTATGCATAAACCCGCTGCCCACTGTGTGTAAAACTGCCATTATTATGGCTGAATATCAACCACGATGCAAATTTTGCACCGTGGTATTTTTATTCTCATTTCCGTACTTGTGTTTTACTCTCACATATTTTTTTGAAAATAATGCTTGACTTTTTGTCACGCAAATATTATATTAAATGCGTGACAGAAAGTGAGGTGAACTTATGAGCCCTCATATAGGGCGTCCAAAGGCTGACAATCCAAAAGATATTCGTTTCAGCATTAGACTTGATTCTGAAACATTCGCTCGATTGCAGCAACGGTGTGAAAGAGACTCTCTCACCGTTGCACAAGCAATTCGACAGGCAATCAATCAGTTTTTGGAGCAAAAGTAAAAATCCCCCGTACTGTAGCTTCTTGGCGGACGCGCAGTACAAGGGATTCAAACCCCAGAGGTAAGCCATCTGGTAAATCCATTATACCATTTAGCTACACCTCTTACAAGTGAATGAGAGGTAAATATTATGCATAAACCCGCTGCTCACTGTGATTTGTTCTGTGTAAGCTGTATTTTAGAAGACCTGGACAATGTACTTGGCCTTATGGATGACTTTTTTGAAGAAGGTCCCCACGAGAACACTCCAAAAGAATCCTGCGAAACCAGAGCACTTATGCTCTTGAACGATGCCCCTGTTTACCGTTCCCTGCTGCATTCTGCGCTGGACACCCTGCACGGTTTGCAAGATTGGGTCGAAATCAGCATAACGGAGGGCAAGTAAAATCATGAGCCATCAATACCTGAACAAAAATCTGAACGTCTGCGATCTGGAATCGCCGCTGTATGAACTGAAATGCGCTACTAATATTGTGGACGCCATCCAAATTGCTATGGCAGAGGGCGCTAACGCCGCAGAGTGCTATGAAGACGCCCTGCATGGTGCTGCGCTCTACCTGGCCAATGTTTACCGCCAATTCGAGCAGCAGCTTTTTGTGGAGGGCAAGTAAAATGAAAAAAGCAAACGATTTTGGCCCTTCTGTTTTGGAGTGCCTGATGGCCGAAAAGGCATTTCTGAAAGAATACCAGCGCCTGGCCCCCTGCAGCAGCCCTAACATTGCAATCAAATGCGGGCTTGCCGCTGTATGGGAGGCCGCGCGGAAATATCAGGTCCAGCTGGAAGTACAGGAACGCACGAACAAAGCACTTGCGGAGGTGGTAGCATGAACGAATTGCAGATTTTTAAGTATGAGAACAACGATGTGCGCACGGTAGAGATCAACAGCGAACCCTGGTTCGTGTTAAAGGACGTGTGCGGGGTGCTGGGGCTTTCTAATCACAAGGTGACAGCACAGCGGCTTGATAGAGATGAGGTAAGCCAGACTTACCTCACCGACTCGGTAGGTCGCCAGCAGGAAACCACAGTTATCAACGAATCCGGCCTGTACAACGTCATCCTGCGCAGCGATAAGCCCGAAGCCAAACCGTTCCGCAAATGGGTCACGGCCGAAGTGCTCCCCACCATCCGCAGGCACGGCGCATACATGACACCGGAAACCCTGCGGGCCGCCATCCTGAACCCCGATACCATGATCCAGCTGTGCCAGCAGCTGAAAGCTGAACAGGACAAAAACGCCGCCCTTTCCGCCGCCAACAGCCAGCTCATGGTGGATAAACAGATCATGCTGCCTAAAGCGGAATATTTCGATGAATTGGTGGATCGGAACCTGCTGACCAGCTTCCGCGAAACCGCCAAGCAGTTGGGCATTGGCGAAAAAGCCTTTATCGCCTTTTTGCTGGCAAAGAAATTCATCTACCGCGACAAAAAGGGCAAGCTGATGCCCTATGCCGATAAAAACAACGGCTTGTTTGAGGTCAAAGAATGCTTCAACGAGAAAACCAAATGGAGCGGCACCCAGACCCTGATCACCCCCAAAGGGCGTGAAGTATTCCGGCTGCTCTGCCTGAAAGCAGCCTGCTAACCAGTAAAAACCCTGTTCGGAAACGGACAGGGTTTTCTTATACCCTTTTGCAAAGGAGGAGATTCCACCCCCGTGACCACAACCGCAAAAATTGAAGAACTCCAAAAATCCGTCATCAACGCCATCAACAACAGCTGCCTGCACCCCGCTGTGGTGCGGCTGGTGCTGCTGAACGTGATCTCGATGGTGGAAGCCAGCGAGAGAGAGGTAAACAAAAAGGAGGAAGAAGCCACAAGATGACAACACATACCATTACCCTTGCCCGCCACACTGCGCAGGTGGTTGGCACGATGGGCGTGCTGGTGCTGGGCACCTGGGACAGTTACGGCACGGAACAGCTGCTCCTGCGCCCCGGCCCGGAGTGGGAGGGCCTTGCGATTGATGCAACTTTCCACAACACGCCCAGCGATGAGGGCGTGACCATGCTGGTAGACGCAGACGGCCTTGTACCCGTCCCTCCGGAAGCCTGCAAGCAACCATCTAAGTACGCCACTATCACGTTCCGGGGCGTGCAGGACGGTGTACAGCGCATCAGCTGCAATCTGCCCTACATGGTGCTGGATCACGCGCAGGTGCCCGGCGCCAACAGCGCCGCCACTCCCAGCGAGAATGCCCAGGCCCTTACCCAGATGCAGGACTTGCGGGACGGCGCTGTAGATGCCAAAAGACACGCAGAAGCCGCCCGCGATGCCGCTGCCAAAAGTGCCGCTGCCGCCAAAGAATCCGAAACCAACGCGGGCCAGTCCGCCACTGCCGCCAAAACGGCACAGAGTGCAGCAGAGACGGCAAAAGCCGGTGCGGAAACGGCACAAAAGGCCGCTGCATCCAGCGCCAGCAGTGCAAGTACATTCGCAAGCACTGCGACGACACAGGCAGCGGCGGCAAAATCCAGCGCCACGGCAGCAAAGGCATCGGAGAAGGCGGCAGGAAAATCTGCCCAAGGCGCAGCAGCATCCGAAAGCGCTGCCAAAGCCGCCCAAACGGCCGCAGAAACGGCCAAAGCAAACGCTGATACCGCAGCCAGCAACGCCGCGGCAAAGGCCACCGCCGCTGCCAAAAGCGCCGTTGCTGCCAAGGAATCCGAAACCAGCGCGGGCCAGTCCGCCACTGCCGCGGCCAACAGTGCAACCGCTGCTGCCGCGAGTGCAACGGCTGCTGCCGGTGACGCTAAGACTGCCAGTGATGCTGCTGCAGGGGCAGCAGATGCAAAAGCGGCTGCGGTGGCTGCACAGAAAGATGCTACGGCCAGCAAGGCTGCTGCCGCAAACAGTTCCGCAGCTGCCAAGACCAGTGAAGATGCAGCTGCAAAGAGCGCGGCAGATGCCGACAGCACTGCTAACAGCATCAAGGAGTCCATGACGCAGATTGCCGCGCTGCAGAAGCGCCAGAATGTGCTTGTTGGCAGCGAGATAGGCAACCCGGCAAGCTGTGATGACGCCTTTGCTGCACCACTGTGTGGGCTGAGTGTGTACGGAAAGAGCACGCAGAACGGGACACCCACGCCTGATGCGCCTGTGCCAATTGTAAGTGCAGGGGATGGCGGGAGCGTGGCGGTGAGGGTGACGGGGAAGAATCTGCTAAACCCGGCCTTGTTCCAAAATAATAAATATCAGGGTTTCAATGCCGAAACCGGTTATTATGGGATAGATAGTGTAAATGGTTATTGGATAACAGGCATTCAACCGTGCTTACCGAGTACAACATATCACTTTAATGCAATGATAGAAGGCGGTTGTTTTTATGATGAAAAAAAGAATGTAATCGGTATTGCTGATTTTGCGTTTACAATTAAAACGCCAGCGAAATGCGCGTATTACTGTTTTAATTTTTCATCAGTGCATGTGTCCTATGGCACGCCAATCATTGCAACAGTGAGTGAATCAACTGCCTATTCCCCCTACCGTGAACAGCTCCTCACCCTGCCCACTCCCAACGGCTTGCCCGGCATACCTGTCACCTCTGGCGGCAACTACACTGACCCGCAGGGCCAGCAGTGGGTGTGCGACGAGGTAGACTTGGAAAGAGGGGTGAAGGTGCAGAGGGTTGATAAAGCGGCTTTCGACAGCACAAAAACGTTGGCTGAGCAAAATGCAATTCTCACCACCCCCATCGAAAACCCGCTCACCCCTGCTGAAATTGCTGCTTACAAAGCCCTAACCGCTTACGCACCCGACACCGTGGTGCAAGCGAGTGATGGCGCAGGGGTAAAACTGGAATATCAGCGCGATGTGAACATTGCAATCAAAAAGCTTGAGGATGCCATTGCATCCATAACCGCTACCTAAAGGAGGGAAAGCATATGGCAATTAAATCCAAAGCCCGGCACGACCTGACCCTGCGCTCTATCAAGCGGGAAATCGCCGCCGGACGTGACGTGGCATACTGGTTGGACAAGGCGTACACCCATCTGGACAGTGGCCTGCTGACGGAGGACGACATCACAGAAGTGGAGACTCTGGCACAGGCGTACTACGACGCTCTGGACGCTGAGGACAAGGCGAACGCTGAGGAAATCACGCAGTAAGGAGAATATCATGTCAAGCACTGCATACTCACACGTACGTTTTTTGATGGTGCTTTAGCCGACTAACAAACAGAAAGGACAACAAATCATGAGACTTTCAAACGGTGACGTCCTGCTCCGCTGGCCCCTGGCCCAGCACATTATCACCGCGGGCTGGCTCTACAATAACGGCAGCCTGCACCGGGCGCTGGATTTCCGCGCAGCGGTGGGCACGCCGGTATACGCCGCAGAGGGTGGCACGGTGGAGACGGCCTACCGCTGGAATGGCCGCCGCACCCAGGGGGATACCAACAGTTACGGCAACATGATCAAGCTGCGCCATGCGGATTACCGCGGCGGCCGGCTGGAGACGCTGTACGCCCATCTGAGCAAACTCTGCTTGGCCCAGGGGGAGACGGTATACGAGGGCCAGCTGATCGGCTACAGCGGGGATACCGGCAACTGTTACGGGGCACATCTGCATTTTGAGGTGCGGTACAAAAACCGCCGGGTCCACCCGCTGAACTGGCTGGATGCAGATTTTGCGGCGGCATCTACCGCGGTGCGGCTGGGCGGCTACCAGAGCGTTGCCCGCCCGGCAGCGGAAAAAACACAGCCGATCCAAATGCAGACGGTAACGGTGGGGCCGATTTCCAACGGGGACGCTGCCCGGCTGTATGCCCTGTGCGGGGACCTTGGCCTGGTGGAATCGGGGCTGTACCACGCCGCCTATACGGAGGTGTGAGCATGGATGCTATCATCGTTGCCCTGATTACCGGGGGATGCTCCGTTGTTGGCGTGATTATTACAACTCTGACAACATCCCGCCGTACCGAACAGCGCATGGCCACCGCGCAAGCCGTGACCGATACAAAAATTGAAGAGCTGACCCGTGAAGTCCGTGCCCACAATAATTTTGCCCAACGTGTACCGGTGCTGGAAGAACAAATCAAGGTTGCAAACCACCGCATCACCGATCTCGAGAACAAAACCGCTTGAACACGAATACATAGGAGGAAAAACTCATGGATTTTGCATCTTTTGGTATGGCAGGGGTGGCGGCGATTACGGTTATCTGCTACCTGGCGGCAACAGCGGTCAAACAAACGCCGCTGGCCAACAAATGGCTGCCGTCCATCTGCGGCGCCCTTGGCGGCCTGCTGGGCCTGGCCGCCATGTACATCAACGTGCCGGACTTCCCGGCCGCCGATCCCCTGACCGCCCTGGCCGTGGGCATTGTTTCCGGCCTGGCCGCCACCGGCGCGGATCAGGTTATTAAGCAGATCGGCAAAGGCAACTGACTGGCAAGTTACCGGCAAATTACCGGCAAGTTAAATAATCCATAATTAAAGCGGCGGGCTTTCCCTATTTCAGGGATTGCCCGCCGCTTCTGTTTTTAACTTCTTATTCTTATGGAAGGATTGTAATACATAAGTTTTCTCGGCTCGCTGGAACTATTGTTAGTGCCTCATGATAAATTTCATTTGCAACATGATCCGCAGCTCTAACGAGTGTAGTCGTTGCCGAGTTGCAAAAATGTAAATCTACACCCTTCAATCCACTAAATAGCGGTTCATAAAATATGCCATAGTTCCAATTATATGTGCCATTCTTAAATTCTTGCTCTAACCCTTCCCGTAATTCATAACGACCATTTGTCGCCGTCGTATGTTCGTCCACATAAACATGCAAATTTTCGACTTCATCTTTTGCAATTAAACCATCATGCATCAGACTTTCTAAAGCTCTTTTTAATCCAATCTTATAAACATAGTCCAAATACCGCTGCTTATCTTTTTTACTAGTAAAAATTCTATCCATAACTCGCTGTTGTTGGACAACTACACCAAACTTAAAACAATTGTTCAAAGATCGCACAAGTTTATGCTTATCTTTATTTGAAACATACGACGCCTTAAGTTCTGCCTGAGCCGCATACTTTCCGCGGATGGCTCTCTCTGCCGCTATATAACGTCGGCTCCATTCGTCCTTTGAAGCTTTTCCCAGAAGAATTAGCCCTCCAAACACAAATACGTTATTATGAACTTTATCAAAAACGCCGGACTCATCGGAATATACATAAATATCCAAAGTTCGACCTCCTCGCTAAAAAAGAAAGGCCGCCCAATAGGCGGCCAATCCCTCGTGCTCGACGATATTACATATCGCTTAAACGTTAATTCGGGTACACGAGTATACAGCGTATCTCTACCTGCAATTATATTATATGCGATTACCAACAAAAATGCAAGTCCTTTCACACATTTTTAACAACCTTTTGTGGTAACCGTATATCTATGTTTCTATATCATTATAGCTTCTTGTAGTCAAAATGTAGTCAGCCTAACATATAACAAAAAGCGCGGCGAATGTTTTACACATCCTACCGCGCTTTTTCTGGTGCACCATTCCCATCCAAAAACGAACCAAGTACTTCTTCTAAAGATACCGGGCGGCCGCCCTCCTGATAGTTGAAATTCACCACGATACGGTCATCGAACAGATAGATCGAGTTCACAAAACAGTCGATGACCTTTTCCTGAAAGACGATATCCGCCGGGTCGCCGTGGCGGAACTGATCGAACCAGAACAGAATCTGCTCCCGTGTGATGGGCGGCTTCTCGATCTGCTCCTGCAGAATGCTGGTTTCCAGCGCTTCCCGCTGCTGTTCCAGCTCCTCCATCCGCGCCTTGGTGGAGGGCGTCAGGATGCCCTGCTCGATGGCCGTCACCAGATTGTCGATGCGGCGCTTGACCTCGTTCAGCTCTGCCTGCAAAACCGGCAGGCGGGTGTTTTCCTTGCTCTGGTATTCCAGCAGCTTGTCCGCCAGCAGGTCGATGACCCGGCCATTCAGCACCTTTTCCAGCGCTGTCTGCACCACAAACTGCTCCAGCGGTTCCTTGCGAACCGGCTTCAGGCTGCAAGCCTCCTTGCCGCTGCGTTTGCGGGTACCACATTTATAGTAACAGTGGACCGTGCCCGTGTGGCTTCTGCCGCTCTCCCCTGCCATCATGGTACCGCACTTGCCGCAGAACAGCTTGGTGGTGAGCAGATAGTGAACATCGGCCTTGTTGTGGGCCGGTGCCTGGCGGTAAATCTCGCACCGGCGCTGGACCGCATCGAAGCAATCCGGGTCGATGATGGCCGGGATAGCATCGGGGATGACGGTATCCTTATAGCGATATTCGCCCAGATACCGGCGATTTTTGAGCAGCGTCTGGAAGCTGTTCTTGGTGAACGGGTTGCCCCGGCTGTTGCGGATGCCCCGGGCGTTCAGCGATTCGATGATGCTGCGGATGCTCTCCCCCGCCGCATACCGTTGGAATGCTTCCTGCACCACCGGTGCGGTGGCTGGATCGATCTGATAGTGATGCTCGCTGTCAATGCGATAGCCTAGTGGCACCGGGCCGCCGTTGAACTTGGCCTTGAGGGCGTTCTCTTTATGACCGCGACTGACCTTCTCGGCCAGCTCCGCCGAATAATACTCGGCCATGCCTTCCAGCAGGCTTTCCAGCATGATACCTTCCGGCGTGTTGGAGATGGGTTCTGTCACCGACACCACATGGATCCGGTTGTTTTTGAGGATGCGTTTATAGTGGGCCGAGTCGTACCGGTTGCGGGAAAAGCGGTCCAGCTTCCACACCAGCACCGCTTCAAAGGTATGGGTGGCGCTGTCGTGGATCATCTGCTGGAACTGCGGGCGGCTGTCGGTCTTGGCAGACAGCGCCCGGTCGATGTAGGTCCGCACCACGGTGATGCCGTTCTGGTCGGCATATTCCTTGCATTCCCGCAGCTGTCCCTCGATGGATTCTTCCCGCTGGTTGTCGCTGCTGTAGCGGGCATAGATCACGGCATTCATAGCGTGCACCTCCTTACTTGTGCTTTTCCTCTTCTCCCATATTGAGGATCATCTGTTTCAGACGGCGGTTCAGCTCACTGCCCGGCGTGAAACAGGCTTCCACAAACTCGCTCCAATCCGGTTTGCGCTGCAGCACTTCCTGCACCCCCTCCGGCGTGACGCAGATATACCGCCCGCGGGGGTCCTCGCACAGGCCGAAGATATAATCCAGCGATACATTAAAATAGGTGGCATACCAGACCAGGATACGGTAAGGTGCCGCTGCCCGGTCAGTTTCATACCGGTTGATGGCAGCCTGGTTGGTTCCAGCCATCGCCGCCAGCTGGGCCTGGGTCAGCCCCGCGTCCTTGCGCAGCACGCGCAGCCGGGTGCCTACGGATACATCCATGGAAAGACCTCCTGCAAAATTCGTCAATTCAAGTATAATCGAATTTTAGGCGTATTGCAAGAAGAATTGTCCACTTGAGCTTCCGAAAGCACCCGATACAGCGACTTTACTGCAAAGCGTCTCTTTTGCTCAGCTGATAAATCAGTATGCCGGATATCATACCGCACAAAGCCATCGAAATCACACTGAGCAGGATTTCCGCCGGGGTAGATTCATAATACCCGGACAGTGTGAACGCAGCCACCAGCGGATACAGTTTGGATATGGTTCCCAGGTTTCCCACGAAGATCGTGATGAACGAGTAAACTTCCGCTGCCAGAAGGCTGAGCCAGTAATCCAGCTCCTTTTCGGTAATGAAACAGATAATGGGCAGCACTGCAAAGAAAACGCAAATTCCATCCACCAGATAGATTTTGAGATAGTGCCAAAAAATCGCTGCCGTAAGGACCTGGGCATGAAAAGCCATTTCCACGGCAAAGGCTGCCAGAAACAGCACAAGATAGGTTCCCACGCTGAAAACCAGAATCACCATGACCTTGGCCACTACCATCGTGCCCATATTGACCGGAATGAGCAAAAGGGACTTCAGCACATCTTCCTGGCTCTCCCGGCAAATGATATAGCTGCCAAACAGCGCGATGATGCCCGGCAACGCATACATCGTTCCCAGGGACTGTACTCCGGTCAGATACCATTCCGGTTCCATGCCATACGCTTCATTTCCTCCGGCGAAAAAGCCCTGGGCTGTCACAATGACCAGTACCATGCAGAGCCCAAACAGTGCCACAAGCAGCATACGGGAACGGCGAAGTTTTTTCAATTCTGTCCAAATCATAACCTGCATTGTGTTTTCCTCACTTTTCCGAAAGTCCATGATAGGCGTAGATTCCAGAAGCCACCGCCCACCCTCCAAAACAGAGTACGGCAAAAAACGGCTGATAGGCACAGGGCATTATAATATTGGGCAGATCTCTTGAAATACAAAGGATGGCACAGGCAGAGGGAATCAGGTACGGGTTCGTCTGAGCAACGATAAAGCCCAGAAAAGCATAGATAATCGCTGCACAGCAAGGCAGTAGGTACCCCTTGTGCGATACCGCCAGCGCCAGAATCGGGATAACCGCCACCGCTTCCAAAACTGCGGCTTCGGTTCCCTTATACAGAATGAATGCCATCATTTCTCCGTTCCAGAAAAGGAACCCGAAGGCCAGCCCGAATGCAAAGGTAAAGCCCACCGCCAGCATCATAAAAGCAAGGGAAGCCGTCAGAACGACCACCCACTTGGCAAAGAGATAGCCTCCCTTGCTCATAGGGATGATCCACAGTTGTTTCAATACGTCACAGCGCTGCTCATTATATACCAGCATAGAGGCCAGAACGCCCAGGATGGCAGGCAGAATCAAAAAAATATTAAAGGAAAACAGCGCCTGCTTGTATAACCCCATATCCGTCAGATAATCGGGATGGGTGGCAAAGTAGGAGAAGGTAATCGCCGGCAGCACCAGAGAGAGCAGCGGCAGAATCCGTAAAAGTTTCCAGCGCCGCAGTTTGGAAAACTCGACGCGCACCACATTAAGCAATGCCTTCGCCTCCCGTGATTTTCTTGAAATAGTCTTCCAGCGTATCGTCTTTTTCTGCCAGTCCCGAAAGCCCCACGCCCTGCAACGTGAGTTCCCGCACAAGTGCCTCCCGGTCGATGGTGGTTTTAAAAATTTTGACGCTGGTTGTATCCTGAATGGAGTATTCCCCGACCTGCAGAGCCATCTGCTGTTCCAGAATGCGGGCCGTTGCCGCTGTATCGGACACCTGCAGCAGAATATATTTCTGGTTTTTCTTTTTCAGTTCCTCCATCGTTTCCTCTTCCAGCAAAACACCGTGGTCCAGAATGCCGATGTCATCGGCCAACATGGAAATTTCCGAAAGGATATGGCTGGAAACAAGAATGGTCTTTCCCTCTTTTTCGCTGAGGGAGCGGATAAAGGCCCGTACCTCCGCAATCCCGATAGGGTCCAGGCCATTGGTAGGCTCATCCAGGATCAGCAGTTCCGGGTCATGCATAATGGCGTTGGCAATCCCCAGACGCTGTTTCATACCCAGCGAATACTCCCCAAAGAGCTTTTTGTCCTTATAGGGTAATCCCACCACCTGCAGGGCGTGCTCCACTGCATCAGGGCGGATCGTTCCCCGCAGCTTTGCGAAAATTTCCAGATTTTCGGTCCCCGTCAGATTGGGATAGAAACCAGGTGTTTCGATGATGGCACCAATACGCTGAAAGACACTGCGCTCTCTGCGCTTCACCTGCTCTCCAAACAGCAGCGTTTCGCCAGAGGTAGCCGGCATCAGCTGTAAAATCAACTTCATGATGCTGGTTTTCCCGGCGCCATTCCGTCCCAGCAAGCCATAAATATGGCCTTTGGGGACGTGCAGGCAGACATCGTTGACAGCGACCTGTTCCCCGTATCTTTTGGTCAGGTGCCTGGTTTCAATGGCATAGGATTCTTTCATGGTAAACCTCTTTTCCTTGTTCTGGTGAGGGAGATTTCTTGGAACTTGTGTTCAGTATACGCTTAAAATCTTACTTTCGCCTTATCAGAATCTTAACGAAATCTTGTTTTTTCCTCAAAACAGAGAAAAGGCTGATTCCGAAATTTTCTCAAAGCCCGGAACGTGATACAATACATACAGCAGCCGCTTGCTGCTGTATCTACGAACTTCCAGACTGAGGACGGACCCATGAAATATATTCTGGCAATTGACGATGACGAAGCACTGTGCAAACTGGTCAAAAAGTGTATCGAAACGGAGCAAGTTCCCGTATATACTTTTCTGCGCGGGGAGGATGCGCTTTCCTTCTTCTATCAGAATCAGAGCGACTGCGTTCTGGTCATTCTGGACATCATGCTTCCCGGCATGGATGGATACAGCGTTCTGGAAAAGGTTCGGGCTGTGAGCAACGTGCCGGTTCTGATGCTTACCGCCAAAGATCAGGAAGAAGATAAGGTCGCCGGACTGCAGAACGGTGCAGATGACTATCTGACAAAGCCCTTCGGCCTGGCAGAATTGACGGCCCGCGTAAACTCCCTGGTGCGCCGGTATACGAAGTTCAATCCCCGCCATGAAGAGAATCAGCGCCTTCTGTTTCAAGATATGACCATCGACCCGTCGGCGCATTCGGTGGAAGTACAAGGAAAGCTGGTATCTCTGACCGCCAGAGAATTTGACATTCTCCTCTTTCTGGCCCAGCACAAGGGGCGCATCTTTACCAAACAGCAAATCTATCAGAATATCTGGAAAGAGCCTTATTACCAGGATGACGGCAATATTATGTCGATCATCAGCAAGCTGCGCAAAAAGATTGAGCCGGACCCTGAGCACCCCTTTTATGTACTGACGGTGTATGGCGTGGGGTATCGCTTCAATGAAAAGGCATAAGGGAGAAGATCTATGCTGTCCGTGATTTGTATTTTGTGTGTGGCGCTTGCTCTTTGGCTTGCTGCAACGCTTTTTCTCTGGCACCGGGAGCTTCTGGAAATCCAGAAAGCCCTGGAAGATATCGGAGCCGGAAACCTGAACCGCAGGATCGTAACCCGCGGTCCGCAAGCGATTCGATCCATTGGCTACGGTATCAACAAGATCGTACAGCAAAGCCAGCAGAGCGCCATCCAACAGAAGCACCACGAACAGGCCTATAAACAGCTGATCACCAATCTTTCCCATGACATCAAGACACCGCTTGCCTCCCTGACAGGCTATCTGGAAGCTGTAGAAAACGGACTTGTGGTAGGCCAGGAGAAGGAAGAATATCTGCAGACCGCCTATGAACGGGCTTGTTCCCTGCGTTCCTTTGTGGAAAAGCTCTTTGAATGGGTCAAACTGGATGCAGGTGAGCAGAAGCTTCAAATCGAACCGCTGGATCTCTGTGAGATTTCACGGCAATATGTGGCCGAATGGATTGGCCCGCTGGAAAGCAGCGGTTTTTCCTATACGATTGAGATCCCGGAAGAAACCTGGTTGGCAGATCTGGATAAAAACGCCTACAAGCGTATCGTAAACAACCTTTGCGAGAATGTGCTCCGGCACAGTCACGGCACACAGTTTCGTTTCTGTCTGATCCCTGACGCCCGACAGGCAACGATCCGTGTTTCCGACAATGGCACAGGCATTTCTGCCGACGATCTTCCTCATGTTTTTGACCGGTTATATCAATGCGATCCTTCCCGAACAACTCCCGGAAACGGCCTTGGCCTTTCCATAACCAAGGAACTGGTCGTTGCTATGGGCGGCACCATTCAGGTACAAAGTTTTCCGGACCACGAAACAACATTCACCATCTGTTTTCCAAAAGCAAAAGCGTTGCCATAAGGCAACGCTTTTTTTGCCGTCGGGCATTTCTCTTACCGGCGTTTTTCCTTCCACTCCTCGAACAGCCGTTTTCCCTCTTCCGACTGGTAAAATGCCTGGATCTTGGGCAGCAGGAACCGGGCAAACCGTTCCAGCTCCTGCTGGGGCACGCCGTCCTCCTGATACTTGGCGGACGCCGCTGCCTGTGCTGTTTTCTTCTCCTGCCGATCTTCCGTAGCGGCTCCTTTCTGCAGGGCTGCCCCCTGCTGCCTTATGATGTGTTCTGTCATCGGTCCTGACCCTTGGCCCGCTGGCGGCGCTGCTGACGGTTCAGCCGCTTTTCTTCCTGTTGGCGTCGGCAGATGCCCAGCACAAACGCCTGTACCTGCTCTGGTGCCACCCGCATAGCTTCCCAGTAAGGCCGGGTGTCGTTGAGCACCGCATCCAACTGTTCCTCACAGCGATGGATGCGCTGGCGCAGCTCCTGTTCCCTCACTGTGCTTTGCTGCAACTGCATCCGCAGACTGCGGTTCTCTGCCTGCAGCTTGCCAGTGGCCTTTGCCATCTCGCACAGGGCCTGGAAGTCCTGCGGCATCAGTTCCACACGCTTTTCCAGCACACCTTTGGTTTTGGCCCGCTGCTCGATGTCTGCCACATCGCGGATCGAGCCGGAAATGTTCTTTACCTGGGAGATAAGCTCCTTTCGCTGGCCTTGCAGTTGTTTGGTCTGGTCAGACAGTTCTGCCACTGTCTGGCGGTCCTTCTGGACCTTATACTCCAGGACCTCCAAATGTTCAGCATCGCTGCCCTGTACACCGCGCTCAAAGTCGGTAAATCCCGCCTGCCGCATGTGCTCGAAGAATTGTGTTTGCAGCAGGCTGTAGGAGCTCACCAGCCGGGGCTTGCCGTTCTTTTTCAGCACAGGCTGTCCCTGCTCGTCGATTATGGGGACCATCGGCCACTTTTTGCTGTGACTCACCTGCATGATCGTCTCCCGCACGGTGCCCCGCAGTGCCGGGTCCTTGCACCGCTTGGACCATCTGATCTGTTTCTCTACCACCGGCAGATAAACAACGTGGAGGTGATAGTGGAAAACATCCCGTCCCAGCCGGTCACTGGCTTCCCGGTTGCGCTCGTCGGCGTGCATAACCGCGGAGATAATGTACTGTTCCCCGCCCGCGATCTCCTTGGCCAGCTCGTACACCTCAGCGTAGAACTGCTTGGCGTACTCATAGCCGCCATGGGTTTCGAAATAGTCGGTGTTCACATCAAACACCAGCTCGTCAAAAATGTAGGCATCCGGTTTCAGACCTCGGGTGGAAACAATGCCTTCTTCCACCATCCGGTCAAATTGCTGGGCGTAAGTAGCTGCCTCGCAGGCTTTGAAAGTCACATTGTTGTGGCTGTATTCCAGCAGCACATCCGGGTTGGAGTACACTTCGTTCTTGCGTTCGTTGTGCCGTTCCCGCACCGAGATAGCATTTTTACGGTAGCGCTCATTGCGCACCACGGTCCGATGGATTTTGCTGATAGGCGACTCCTTTCTTTGGTACGGTTTTGCTGCGGATGGGGTACGCAGATGCTTTGGAAAGCATCTGACCCACTATGACACTTTCCGGCGCTGCCGGCAAAGTGCCAGTGGGCCCGCTGCGGCGGGAGGGATTGGAATACGGTTGGCAACCAAAATCGGTATACCATCTTCCCGGTTGGGCCGCCATCGTAGCGGTTGCCATGTCTGTGGTTGCATCTGGGAACCAGGCAACACAGCCCTTGTCCACCTTTTGCAAAACGCGGGGTGTGGAATTCTTTCTCTATTTCTCTTTTAGTTAGATATATCATTCTATCTTTATCGTGTCGGTTTTTCCGACGGGTCGGTGTCGGCAAATCCGTCAACTGGCTGTCCATTTTTTCGACAGGTCAGATCGGCTTTTCCGACGGGTGGTTACAGCTCGTTGGGTTCCTTGGGCCGGGGCAAGTTGAGGTAATACCGCCGGGCCTTTCCGTTTGACTGCCCCGGTACCGGCTCCAGCAAACCACAGCGTTCCAGAGCGGCAAACAATCCGGCAGCTTTCTCCCGCTGGCAGTGCAGCAGTCTCCCGGCACTGGCCCGTGAAAGGCTCACACAGGGCCTGCCGTTGGCTTTCCAGTGCCCGGTGGTATCCTGGACCGACAGCCGCAGCAGCCCCAGCAAATGGCCGTACAGCAGCTTGCTTTCGCCGGGAAGTTCCCGGTAAGGTTCTTCCGACAGGAGACTGCTCGGGATCATCAGGAAACCGTCGATGCGGTTCAGGTTGTCCTCTGCGGGAACAAGTTCATGGTTCAGATGGCACCTCCTTGGGTCATGGGTTGGTGGCGGACTTTGGCTTCTGGCATCCCTCTTTTCCGGTTGGTTTTGTCCTTAAAAGATGTTTGATTATTCCATTATAGATTTTTCCGACACATACAGCATATAACGGCTTGCAGTCAGTTTCAAGATGTGTTAGACTGTTTTCATGTTGGATGATTCACACGTTTCTCTAAACTGTAGCCGAAACACGGCAAAACACAGAGCCATTTTCCGCCAACTATGCTCCAACACAGGATGGTGACAAATTTTGAACTACCAGACGTACCTTTTCTTTGAAGGCCGCACCGAATATGTCCAAGGATACGACACGCCCCAACATACGTATCCGCTGGGCTCCCTGGTGTTCGGCGTCCTGGACCTGGATACCGCCCCCTATCTGGAACGGGGCCGCACATTGCTGGAAAAATTCCGGGGTGTAGAATTCTCGGAAGATCAGACCATGCAGCAGAGTTTGGCAGCCCCCGACACCTGTGTGTATTACCATGTGGCTTCCTTTTACCATGATTTTTCCACCGCTGTGCGGCAGGTTTCCCCTGCTCTGTTTGATCTGGTGGAAGGCTACACGCTTGCCAACTTCCGTCGCAATGAGCGGGAACTGAAAGCTACCCAACATAGCCTGTGGCGATTTATACAGACTAAAAAAAATGACAGTTCGTATACATTTGATGAATTGCGCGCCAGAATGTCCCACCTCGGCGAATTGACCTTGACCAGTGACATCATGGAAGGGTTCTGCCGGAACTTTCCGGAGTACACCGACCAGATGAAGGTATTTATCCAACGTGAAACCGGGGACGCCTCCCTGTGCCGGACGGCGCTGTCGGTATTGGAATCCTTTGTAACCTTGCTGCAGCAGTTGGTTGACGGCAAAACAGATCTGCGCCATCTGATCGAGGTTACACTGGTAGACGAGGACGGCCGCCCCAGAACGGAGCATAGCCAGCGACCTTCGGAGCTGCTGGTAGAACTGGCCGAAAATGGCGATCCGACCTACCAGAAATACCACAAGCTGGAGGACGACATCCATATCCAGACCCGTTACAAACGGCCTGCAGACAACAAAAAAGGCGGCATTTCTGCCGCCACGTTCTACGCGAGCGATACGCTGCCCGCGTTACTCTTTTTGGAATTTATACAGATGTGTGCCCAGGATCTGCCGGTTGCCGTCTGTGAAAGCTGCCACCGGCTGTTTGTTCCCTTCTCCAGCCGCGCCAAGTATTGTGAGCGAATGCTGGACCCGGAAAGCAGCGCCACCTGCAAGGACATTGCCGCCAAGCTGGCCTATGCTGAGGAGCTGAAGGCCAACAAAGCCAAGGAGCTCTACAGCAAGATGCGTAACCGCTACCAGATGCGCTGCTCCCGTGCCCCCGGCAACCAGAAAATGCGGGATGACTATAACGCCTGGCGCAAGCAGGCCCAGATAGCGCTGAGTAAGTATCAGTTGGGGGAAATCGGCTGGGAGGAGTTCGAGAAGATTATCCGTGATAATCTATAAAATCAAATTGGATTTTTATTTATATTTTTGTAAGCATGAGAGCTGGAGGTAAAAATGGCTGAGTTACAAGAATGCATTACTGATGACTCCTGGAAACAATCTTTGCAATCTGAAATAATTACCGCCCTCACCGAATCAGGGCAAACGCAGAACCATGCCCTGGAACAGGTTGGGTACTATTATCAATGTTGCGCTCCAGCATTTTTATACAAATACTATAGGGATCAACCACTCAATCTGAATTCCGTAATGTCGAACAAGATGTGGTATTCCGCTCCCCGCAATTTTAATGACGCATTCGACTGTGATATTACAATCGACGAACAAGCCATTTTTAATAACCTATTACCTGCTATTTCCGGTGGCAAAACGATTCACAAAGGTAGTCCTGCATGGATTCAGCTCAAAAGCAATCTACATAAACAAATTACGCTTTTAGAGAATACCTTTGCGGATCAAAAAAGCTCCATGGGGATTACTTGTCTAAGCGAAGTACCGGATTCTTTACTTATGTGGTCACATTATGCAAATAACCATCGCGGCTTTTGTGTTTCATATAACCTTTTGGCCCTAAATCAAAAACTTCAATTTTCTGCAATACCTGTTCTTTATACACCGGAACGGGTATGCCTGCGGTCAATTCCACTGGATCAAGACACACTTAATAAAGAAACAATGAGTCTATTTATTCAAAGCCTTACCAGCAAGTCTCCTGAATGGTCTTATGAAAAGGAATGGCGCATTATTCGGGATGAAGCTGTATGCGGTTCAAGGTGGGATGACGAAAATAAAGGCGCGTTGCTTGACGCAATCTCCCCCTCTGCCATTTTTTTAGGTTGCTGCGCCAGTGATGAACTGACATCTACACTTAAGCAATATTGCCAAAATTTTAATATTCCTCTCTATAAAATGGAGAAGGATCCTCTACTTTACCGTCTAAATAAAATTTCACTTCTAGACTTTTCTAAATAATTCTATTTTCGCGGTTCTAAAAAAGAGCCTTGAAGTTAAGAGAATTTCTTAACCTCAAGGCTCTTTTTAGACTTATCCTTGGCATTCCCTGCACAAACAGATTTCGCCATTAGGCATAAAAATCATCTTTTCACAGTTATATTTTCCTTACTCTTTCTTCACGAATTATCTCTGGATTATCATTCCGTTTTCTTTTTCATCCCACCATCATTAAAATTCATAATAGGAAGCATCAAGGTTGCCACATTAGCATTATTCGTAAGAGTAGCAACAATTTGACGAAGAAAAGGAAATAAAATAGAAATGGTGTTTGTTTGAAGTATATGATCTTTTAGATTCGCATCGATTGTTTCATCCTGATCAAAATAAGTGAAATGTCCCACAATAGCAACATGAATATGAAACGGCATCGGATGATCTTCTGTAGGTGTTATATCAAACGATAAATGAACATCATATTTATCATCACCAAGATTTACGATTTCCTGTTCAAAATGAGGTTGTAATTGAAACTCATTTTGATCAGCTTTAACCGGCTCCTTTTTGAACAGCAATTCTTCAACAGTATAATTGTCAAACCGTAAAACACTTGCTTTAGGCATAGTATCGATCCCCCCAAAATTCAGGCCTATTAGGCGAATTTGGCCTAAGGTTGTAAACCATATTGCTGTCCGTTGTATACGAAAAGGTACCCTTGACTCGAAGAGTTTCCAAATTATTCATGGCATTTTCATAATCTTGTTTCGATATCTTATCCTGATTCTTTTGTAAAAGTTCTCTGAAATTGCTGGGTTGTTTCATTAATTCAATAAGATTATTTTGCGCCATATCCGCAATACTTCCATTCTCATAACGGGCAACTGTTTTATTCCCAAGTCCCAGAACTTTAGCAAAAGCAACCTGCGACAAACCATATTTTTCACGGATTCTGCGTATCTCTTCTGGCTGCAATAGCCCATGCCGTTGGCGATATATTGCAAATGCATCAAGCAAATTTTGTCCATCAAGTTCTTCGTCCCAAATATCTTGGCCACAGTTCTTACAGCATCTTACCTTAGCTGTAACCGTGATCTCCTCCCCTTTTACAGGATATGTTTCCGAAGCAGTTTTAACCTCCGTTAAAACTTCAGAATTACAATTGGGACAATACATATAAATAGCTCCTTTTTAACGCTTATTGTTAGTATTCATCTATATGAAAGCTGACAACCCGAACACCTCCATCCTTTTGGTATAAGACTTTAAATTTTATATAGATAGAATTTCCGTCTACCTTTTTCTTAAAAACCCAAAAATGATCTGATGAGGGGTCATCACGGTCAACACTAGGGCCGCTTTTATAATCCTCCTCTTTTAGATCATATATCTCTTCTTTAGCTGCATCCCAAGAAATACCCAAATGAGCCAATGTATCTAAATTTTTACGCCTATTTATTGGATAAAACTTCTTATTATCAATTGCATATCTCATATCACTCAGAATCTTCTGAACGTGATTGCAACCCATCAGATAATCACCGCCGATACAATGGTATCATATGATACCATTATAATATTTTTACCAATTTTGTCAACACTAATCCTCACTGTAATAAACATTTTATACTTTCATGATGGGAAAATAAAAAACAAATCCGAACGCACCTTCAAAAAGAAGTACGTTCGGATTTGCTTGGTATGGTGCA